>Ga0247611_10003932_pt1 | contig 21334 bp, 40 predicted proteins | sample 177DNAGHGhighgp2_FD_192422 | JGI IMG/M metagenome (GOLD analysis project Ga0247611, IMG submission 192422) | Sheep rumen microbial communities from Palmerston North, Manawatu-Wanganui, New Zealand - 1770 DNA GHGhigh gp2 | ecosystem: Host-associated > Mammals > Digestive system > Stomach > Rumen...
ATATCCTTAATATCACGATAAGTGCTGAAATATGTACCACTACCAAAATGACCAGTCTCACGACCGCCCATCTGATATTTGTTGTCACTCACATGTGGGCGCATATCGTGATTAGAACCAAAATGAAAATTCCATTCGGATTCTTTTATAATACTATATTGTTTTGGATTTATATAAACCTTTCTATTCATGCCAATAAATAGTTAATTTTACTTAAATAATTTGGTTAATTAACTTTTTTTTCATATCTTTGCAGTTGAGAAAATAGTATCATTATGACTAGAGACGAAGCAAAGCAGATTGCGCTTAACGCAATTAATAAAGAAATTGAACTGCATGGGGAAGATTATGTATATATGATGGCCCCACAACCAGGTAAGAATTCATGGACACTACGTGAGGCAAAAGAATCCATCCTAGAGGATAAAGAGCTAGAAAACAGCGGCTCAAACCTCATTGATGGAATACTTAACCTTGACAAATATATGAAAAAACAAACTAAAAAAGCAAAAGAAAATGGCGTGGAATAACAATGACCTACTAACTAGGGAGGAATTTAAGAAACAAGTATTCGCCAAGACAAAAGGAAAATGCTGTGTACCCAATTGCGACTGTGATGCAGTAGACGCACATCACATCATGGATAGAAGACTCTTTTACGATGGGGGCTACTATCTATCCAATGGTGCTGCTTTGTGCGCAAAACATCACCTTGAGGCAGAGAAAGGACAAATCAAACCAATGCAATGCATCAAGTATATGGGTATCGACTTGACAGATTGTAGGAAACCAGATAAGGTTGACTTGGATTGGCACGAATACTTTGAACTATTAACAACAGACAGACTTAATAAGTGGGGTGAATAATGCTTAAAAGATTAACATATAGAGAAATGGTTGCAAAATTCCTTTCGTTTTTGAAAGAGAATAAGGCACTTAATGGGTATCGAAATGCTGTTAGAAGACAGAAACGGTCATATTTTAAGACAATCGAAAATAATATAAACCCATTTACAATTGAACCAATTAGAGTACTGTTCAGACCAGAACGATATTGCGAACTCATTAACATGGCATTCCACTGGTCTTCAACGCCAGAAGACCATGAATATTGGGAAAAACTTGACAGTAAATGGAGAAGAAGAATAAAAAATATTGAATTCCAAATGGTTAACGAGAAAATATATAAACAATGAAATACCCAAGGACATATCATCTGCCATATTCTCCAGGAGCCACGAAGGATGACAAGAAACTGAAAGATAATTGGTTCGACTATTTCAAAAACCAAGAAATTCTTATCACAGAAAAACTCGATGGAGAAAATACCGCATTTACATCGCAAGATGTATATGCACGTAGTCATGGTGCGCCAACACGTACCCCTTGGTCACGTAACCTCTGGGGTGATGATGGACTGTATTGGAAAGTGAAACCACTACTCCAAGACAATGAAATAGTATTTGGGGAAAATCTCTACGGAGAACACTCAATACACTACGATAAACTACCATCATATTGGTTTATGTTTGCACAATATGATGAAATATCAAATCAATGGGCATCTTGGGATTTCGTTAAGTATTGGGCTGAAATACTAGGAGTACCTATAGTCCCAGAACTGTGGAGAGGAAAAATAGAATCAGAAGAACAATTGGAAAATTTGGTAAATTCATTTGTGAATGAACCATCACTCTTTGGAAATAATCGTGAGGGTGTCGTTATAAGAACCACTAAAACATTCCATAACAATGTATTCTCACATAACGTATGCAAATGGGTGAGACCCAACCACGTACAAACAGACAAACATTGGACTCGAAATTGGACTAAAGCAACATTGATATGAATCACAAATCATTTTTTCATATACTTATTATAGCTATTGCACTGTTTTGCATCGCATTCATTGCACAATACACATCAGTGGCAAAAGATAGTGCTATCATTAAACAAAACGATAAAGAACTGATAGTGAAAAAATATAAAGTGAGCCTTTCACCAACAAATGATTTAAGGTCATTTGAATATAAAATTGACTCGTCACTTTGGCGTTACCCACCAAATAAAATTCTCTACGATGGCAAACTCATTAAGGCAAAACATAACCCAGATGAGGTCATAATTAGAATATCAACAAGAAAGGTGAAAAATGGTAAAGTATACAAGGTAACAACAAATAAAGATGTGTCTGAATATTTCTCTTGCAGCCAAGTGGATGAATTTGAAAAAAATATCGGCAAGAGAATGGTAATAACTAAAGTATTCTTTCCAAGAGAAAGGATATTCTACAAATTTCCATAAGACATTATGAAACAACTATTGAAAAAAATCTACACAATTCTAATCCTAATTAAAAATGTATTGATTAGGAAAAATGAATATAACCTTCACTTTGTGGCTGAAGTCGATTCAACTATCAAAAGATGGTACTACGACTTTAAACACTGGGGATTCGAACACGGAAACCTAGAAATGGTCTCTGGCGCTGATGACCTCTGCGAACTCTATGCAAATGGACAAAATGAAGTAACTGTCAATATCATATGCACGGAGAAACCAGTCAGCCATGCAACAACCATCTATGACGAATTCATAGCTGAATCACTACCAAAGGAATGGACATCATGGAAAGATAAACTCATTTGGGGAAGAAACTATACACACGTTGACCCAAATGATGAAGACAAGACAACGAAAATGTGGATATGCCCAGTCACACTGTTCGTATTGGGAAGATACCCAAAATATATCTACATTAGAAAAACTACAATATAATGAAATACTACAATTCAATTGAAGAACTAGAAAACTGTATAGGAAAATTCGTCTATTTCTACTATACAGATAATGGAGAAAGGGATGGAAAAGTAATATACGGATGGGCAAAGAAAATTACTAAAATAGTTAGAGACAAAAACTTTAGTGATAAGAAACACCCAATTAGATACCATAATATATTCGGCACAGACACAATGGTGTTTGAAGATAACCAAAAATTTATAAAACATACTCCTGTACCAAATTACCAAGGAAGAATAGAAGAAAATTCAAACGCACAACAATTCGCAAGAGAATTAACCATAATAGAAAAACTACTCTATAGAATATATCTAAAAAGACAAGAAGCAATAGAAAAAGGACTAATTAAAATCAAACAAGAAAATGATAATTAAAACAATTAATGAATTGAGAAAAAGACATCATAAATTACTGTTTTAATTTTTTTTCCAGAATTTTTTTAATCAACGCAAATAAAAAATGGTATATATTATTATAATTGCATTTTTTTTCATTGTTGTTAGTTGTTTTATCAACAAAAACAACCAACACGAAAATTTTGAAACATCTGAAATCAATAACACCACACAAGTTAACTTAGCAGAGTCTACAGATTTCGAGTATATCAACTACTACGGAAATTTGCTTGATGGCGAAGAAGATTTAACAAATTATGTTTATATAGATACTGAAACCTCTTCATTAGAAGTTGACAGAGGTGAGGTGTTACAACTTTCAGCCATCAAACTAAAAAGAAATGAATCTAATGAATTTGTTTTTAGCGTGTTTAATGAGTATATTCAACCGTCTAAAGATATACGTATTGATGCATTATCAATGAAGGTTAATGGCATTTCATTGGCTAAATGCAAATGTCCGAAGCCAAAAGCGTTTAAAGATTTTCTAGACTTTTGTGAAGGTAAAATTGTATGTGGGTATAATATAGATTTTGACATTAATATGATAGATGATGATATGAGCAAAGAGGGATTTAATCTATTTGACCACATAAAGTCTACTAAAGATATTTTGCAAAATGTTCGTGACAAAATGCTGCCTCTTCCAAACAATAAATTATCTACAGTTTCAGAATACTTAGGATTCAAATGTAATAATTACCATGATGCCATTTTTGACTGCTTAGCAACTATGTTTGTTGACCATCAATTAAACTACAAAGGAAAAATAAATTTTAATTATGAAGAAATGATGAAAATATTATCAAAAGACAATGAAGATACATTTAATGTAAACGATGATAGATGTAAAAAACTTTTTAATGGAAAAAATGTATGCATTTCAGGCGATTTTGAAAATATTAATAGAAAGTATTTGGAAGAAAAAGTTGTTGAATGTGGGGGAGTTGTTAAAACAGGAATGTCTAGGCGCGTTAACATTTTTATAAGCGGATATAATTTTAAACCAACAAGTAAAGAAAAAAAATATGAAGAATTAGTCAAATGCGGATGGAATAATATCATTAAATATAATGAATTAGAATTAATAAAAGAAATAAATTAAAAATATTTACAAATTGATTATATAAAAACGTGTAACAATGTTAGCTACACGTTTTTTCTCCAAATTTCTTAAAAATTTCAATTTTGTGGCTATGTATATTTTCATACCATTTATCAAAAATACCTTCTTCTTTTTTCTTTTTGGCAATTTCATGAATTTCTGAAGCAGCTTGAGGTGTTTCAAAATGACCCAATAAACGTTTTTCCCTTTTATAATATATTGTACTACGCCAACGGTTAATTCGAGGAATAAAATAACACCCCTCTGGATTATTAGTATTTTTTTGAATTTCTGAAATTTCCCAATAAAATCCTTTATAAATTGTTTTGTTGTGTTTGACGAGAGTTTCTGGCTTCATATCCATTGATTTAGCTGCTTCAGATATACTGTTATATGTTTCTATTAATTCAGATTTATTTTTTGAATATTTATAAACATATTTGTACATAGAAGGAGAGCAACCAATAAGTTTTTCTTTTATTTTTTTCTTTGTTTTCTCCGATATTGATGTACCTTTTTTATGCTCAGAACTTTTTTGGGAACGAGAACTAGAATGACCACGATGAAGACCTAAAGACGGTTTGGTATATTTTATACGTTCTTCTTCTGTTAAAGATTTACGCCATTTATCATATTTTTCTTTGCTTTTTTCAACGTGTTCTTTTTTTTCTTCGTCAGATAAGTTATTCCACCAATTTTTACTTCTTTCTCTGTGTCTAGTTTTATCAACCTCAGACAACTGATTCCATTTCTCTAGTGACTTTCTTCGCATTTCTTCTATTACTTCTTGAGAAAAATCGCAATCGCCTCCGTTAGTTATGTTGTAGCCATTATTAATGCTGTCATATAATTCAACATAATATTTTTCCCAATAGTTTAATCTTTCCCTAAGTTCATTTTCCTTGCCATCTTTGCACCATAAACGTTTTAGTACAGTTTTTGTCCAAATGCCATTAGATAAGCCATATTTTTTACGAGCATTGTTAATTTTTTCCCCAGCATATGGTTTATTCTCACTAAGAAATTCTTTTTCTCGCTGTTTTTCATTGGTTGTTTGTCCAATATAAGATTTGCCATTTACATTACAAGTCCATTTGTATATTATTCCTTTCATATTTATAATATTTTTTTATTATAAATATAAGACTGGGTTACATAATTTCAATATTTTTTCGAATTTTTTTTCCAGCAGGATTTTTAAAAGGTACTACTTTCGGAAAAAAAGAAGGGGGTGGGTCTTGGAGAAACGAAATTTTTCCCCAGGAATCAGGAGACAAATCTGTTGGCTTACAAAACAAAGCAAAAACTCCCCCACCCACCGCAGGTTACTGAAGTAGGGGTATACAGGGGGGGCATACTCCCACAATGTTTCACGTGAAACAAAGGTAAGGCTCTCACCCTACCTTTGTCAAGATTTTTCAAGCCATTTCCCTCATCTTTTTTAAGGTCTCCCACTTGATTTGCCTTACTCGTTCCTCGGTGAGATTGAAACGCTTGGCGAGTGTTCCCTCAGTCCATTCACCCTCAGCGCATCCGATAGCGAAGAGACCGCACACAATAGCCTTTTCACGCTCGTCAAGACCACGCATCAGATACTCAATTTTCAACTTCATGTCGGCAGCGTCTGTAAGGTTGTCGGCTCGGCTTGCACTTGCAAAGGTGTCGAGTAAAGTTTTTTCATCGCCATCCTCGTTCCCCAAAGGTGCATCCATGCTTGCAGCGTGATAGTCTGCCTTGGCTTTCACCATGTGAGCACCTTGGCGCACCGTGCGGCTCTCGTCAGTCAGTCCGATACCGATATACTTTCTAACTTGTTCCAAAGCCCATGTACTGAACATTGTTCCACGTGAAACATCAAAGGTGTCAACCGCCACACACAGACCATAATTGCCGTTCTGCAAAATATCCTCAAACACGTCCATGCCGTTATAGGATGCTGCAATGCTCCACACGATACGGAGATTTGCCTCAATAACCTTGTTTCTTGCTCTCTCGTTGCCGTTCTGTGCCTTGCTAATAAGGTCACGCACCTCGCTATCTGAAAGCGGCTTACGAACGTTCATTTCGCTCATGTAGATACTTAAACCCTCGTTGCGTACAACGTTCTTGTTCTCCTTAAAATTGATACTTCTCATATTACGATACTTTATTAAATTAAACTTCTTGTTTTGTGAGTGCAAAGGTAGTGCTTTTTTTTGAATTACGCAAGCATTTAGCAAAAAAAATGCGTTTTGTTAACGTTTTTTAAGGAAATATGCATATTGATGCAAGTTTTATGCAATTATTCATATTTTATTCATTTCAACATCATATTTGATGCAAGAAAAATGAAACAACCTATTTTAAGGCTCTCTAAGACGTTTTTAGGCAGTTAGATGTAAAGTTTATCCACCATATAGGTAAAACGCTCTTAAAACGCTCGGAAATGCCCTTAAATGGCTTCATCTGTATTTCTTTAGCCATATACGTGCGTATATGTGTGTTTTCCTATCTGTTTATTTATGTGGCTGCAAAGGTGATTATAAACAGCACAAAAAATGATGCACAAAATAGGGTAATTTGTGCAATTTTGGGTATATTTTGTAAAGAAAGTGGAAAACTTTGGGGTAAAATGAAAAAAAAGTGGGAAAATGTTTGGTTGTTTCAGATTTATTTCGTACATTTGCATCGTCAAACAGAGACAGAGTGATTTTTGAAACATTGATACATCGGCAATATTGCCACAAAACAATTTAATCTTTAGTAAAATGAAGCAGAGTAATTTTTCTGTAAGTGAGTTGTTAATCGCAGTTGTAGACGTTTTCAGCACTATTGCTGCTTGTAAAGACTTCGCATCATGCAAGTTTGGCTACGGCTTTATCGCACGTTCTGCACCCAAGTTTCGTGCTCCCAAGGCTACGGCAACAGAATGGCTGAATGAGTTTGGCGAGACCATGCCAAACATCGTGAAAGTTACCAAGGTGACTAACGCACGAGCCTACGACTACGCAAAGGCAATTAATCGTACCCTTGCCAAGCAAGGTGATGAGGTTAACTTCAAGTCGGATGCCATGAGTGGTTACGATTGGGTTGTCCCCAACATCATCAAGCGAGCACAGAAAGACGGAAACCTCCAGTTGTGCGTTACCTTCAAGGAGAATGACCGCACCAAGTTTGAGTCTTTCTACATCGTGGCTGACCACTTCGCCACCGAGGACGAACTGACCTTCATCAAGGAGCACTTGTATGTAGTGCCTAACAAGTCGGTCAAGCAGAGTGAGAGCGGTATCGCTGACGAGGACATCGTGATGGTTCGTAACTACAAGTTCTCCAACATCGTAGCAGTCGGACAGACACCACAGATTGAGGAAATGTGGGCGAACATCGAAAAGTAAAGAGAGGGGTCGAGAGACCCCTTTCTTGCGTTTATACCCCTATGGCGTACTTTATTAAGTACAAATATAGGTTAACATTTATTAACAAAAAAAATTGCTGATGTGTTTTGTCAATTCAAAATAATTTCGTACCTTTGCATCGTCAACCAAGGATGGGAGACGTACTTAAATAAGTCTAACAATTAAATAAAGAAAATAATTATGCGTAAGTTGAATTGGTAGTTTAAGGAAAAAATATAGCCAGTAGGTGCAATAGAAGTAATAAGACTGCATGTCTGAAAGGATGACGCATATCTTATAATCCTACCTATCCTTAAAGTGCAGAGATAGTATCGTAATACGAGGAGACAGCACAGATGTGTCATAAGGGGTTGAAACTACCCTATGGAGTGGTGACGAGTATTCCACCCTATTTAATGTTGAGAAGGTCAAGCACTTACAAAAGCGGTGCAAAGTAGGTAGAAAGCGTTTGCAATAGGGCATTCGTAGTTGGTGGTTCGAATCCATCCCTTCTCGCAAATCGAGGTGTGGCAGAAAGTATATGCGACAGTGCCGTTAGTACTGTAATGTTGGTTCGAGTCCAACCACCTTGTCTATTTTTCGATGAACTTTAATTAAGAATCTGTAAATGGCTTGCGTTGTGAAACGTGAGTCTTTCTTGCTGGTTATACCTATGGTGTACTTATTTAAGTCCATATACATACAAAAACTGACCGCACTACTACTTTCACAAGCGGTAGTGCGGTCAGATAAAAAAAAGTATCGTTAGAGAAGTATGGTGGGCTATTTAAGCCCTACCATTGCTTTCAGTTCTTTCTTGATTGTCTTTGCAGTTTCACCTCTCCAAGTTGATGCGTTGGCAAGGAAATAGCGGACAATGTTTTCAGCCGAATCCCAACCATAGGTGTCGTTGATGGAGTTAAGTGTAGCCATTGCATCGAGGTAAGGCTTTGCACCAAAATATACCTTCTTACCCCAGTCCTTGCGGATGTCGTATGCAATCTCGTAGAGGGGTCTGTTCTGAACTTTGTTTATTGTCTTTGTTGCCATAATCATTAATGTTTTATTGGTTTCGTGGTGCAAAGGTACGAAAAAAATCTGAGATAGCCAAATGATTTTATGAATTTAACACAATTTTAACACATTAGGTTTTTTTCTTAATTATTGTTAATATATTTTGTCATGTCGTTGGAATTTCGTACCTTTGCAGAGTTATAATTAAAAGTAGTATGGCTTTAGTAAAGATGCAGTTATCTCCCTACCAAGTTGATATATTCAACGAAGTTGAGAATGGTGATGGAAACATTGCCATTAACGCAGTTGCTGGTAGTGGAAAAACAACAACTATCGTCATGGCTTGCAAGCGTTTGCACTTGAATGAGCGTGACGTGAAGTTCCTTGCATTTAACAGATTGATTGCAGAGGAATTAAAAGAGAAGTTAAAAGGCTATGCAGACGTTTCAACTCTCCATGCCTTTGGTTTTAGCATACTGAAAAAACTTTACAATCATCCTGAGTATAAGATGTACGTTAAAGTGGATAGTTGGAAGTATCAGAAGTATGTGAGACAGAACGTTTACGCATTGTCAAGCATCGTTACGCCTGATACATCAGCCGCAAAGGTTTGGGGTTTTTCTTGTAACGTACAGAAGTTGTTTGACCTTGCAAGGGTTAATCTCATTCAGCATGGCGAAATAAAGAGGTTGCAGAACTTGTGTGACGAGCACAATATTCTTTGTCTCTTTGATGAAGTTAAAGTGTGCGACATCTTATTAGAGGATGCCTATAAAATGCCAAAAGACTTAGTTATAGACTATGTTGATATGATTGTGCTCCCATTGTGCCACAGAGAACATATCCCAACGTTCAAGTATGTGTTTATAGACGAGTGCCAAGACCTTAATACGGCACAGAGAGAACTCATGCTTTGTGCTGCCAAAGGTGGACGTTTTATTGCCGTTGGTGACAGAAACCAAGCAATTAACGGATTCGCAGGTGCTGACTGCAATTCGTTTGATAAGATTGCCAATTTGGGTAATACGATAGAATTACCATTGTCGGTTAATTATCGTTGTGGTAAGAACATGGTACGTCTCGCCCAAGAACTTGTGCCACAGATTCAAGCGCATAAGGGCGCAATAGACGGAGAAATCAGTCATGTTAATAGTTTATCCACAGACCTATTCAGAGAGAACGATATGGTGCTTTGTAGAACGTCTGCACCCCTTGTAGGATTGTGCATGAAGTTGATTCAGAGTGGTATTACCGCAGTCGTTAAGGGCAAAGACATTGCACAAGACTTGCAAATGCTTATAGAGAATGCAAACACCAAGGACATAACAGAAGTGCTTGCCTACCTTGAAAACGAAAAGCAGAAGTTAATTGCCACCATTAAGAGTGATAGGAAATGCACAGAAGCAGAAGCGAAACAAGCCCAGAAGTATCTCAATTTAGAGGATAGATGCAAGTGCATTGAAAACATCTGTTTGTATAGCATTAAGGACACCACAGAACTTAAATCGTATGTAAACAGATTATTCACTGACGAAAAGGTAGAAAACGCAGTCATGCTTTCAACTGCTCATAAGAGCAAAGGTTTAGAGGCTAACAGAGTGTTGATACTGCTGCCAAATAAACTGCCTTTGAAGTGGCCAAATCAATTGGATTGGCAACTGAAACAAGAACTCAACTTGAAGTATGTTGCTTTAACGAGAGCACGTAAAGAACTGATATTCGTTGACATGGAAGAAAATGCCTTGTTGACTGCTAACATTGAGAAGTGTTAACTAAATGTTAAAAGGCTGAATTGGTTTTGCCAGTTCAGTTTTTTTTCGTACCTTTGCATTACAATTAACGAGAATAATAACAATTAAAAACAATAAAATTATGCTCAACAAAGAAGACAAGAAAGTTCAGAAGTACATCAACGAGTGCGCTAATTTCTGCAAGAAAGCAGGAATGAAGACGCAAGACCAAATTTATGAGTGGCTTCTCGCTGACCTTATGGAAACCCACAAGGGAAAAGTGCCAAAATGGAAATTAGAGTTGGTTGCAGAAGACATTACAGAAAGCATCAGTTTGAAGTTGAGCATACACCAAAAGGGGATTCGCAAATAAATCCCCTTTTCATTTTCCTAAATAATAATATAAATTCATAATAATATGGCAAAGCAGATTAAGTTTCAATATCAAGTTAAGAAGTTCTTTGAAGACAAATGGGAAGCTAAAGAACTCATCCATGAGTGTGACCCCAACAAGTCAGACAGAGAGAATCTTGACGATGCTTTCTCCAAGGCTTGTGACCTCGGTGCTGACCCCAACAAACAAGTTAGATGGAAATTCATTTAAATTGAAAAATAAAATTATGGATATTACAGCAGAGATTAATAAGTTAAAAACCGTTGCCAAGGAAAATGGCTTAGAGGTAAGATTTCATAATCATACAACCAATATGGGTGATTTCTGTATCTTCATTTATGATAAATCTGTAAGAAAATCATACATTGTTGGGTTTGATGGCAATTGGGATAGTAAAGTAGTACCATTTAATGTATGTTTGCGTTCAGCATACAAATGGATTGAGAAACGTGACAAACGTTACATCAAGTCTAATGGTAGGTGGTGGTATATAGGATATTAACGATACTTGTACTTATTTAAGTCTTAATAAATGTTAATATTGTATAATAATATGAAATAAATTTGGAAAACATATTATTTATTTCGTATATTTGCAATATGAAAGAATTAAGGAGAATAGTAAGAGAGATTTTATTTGAATTGATGCGGAATGAATATTATCCCATCATAGTGTTTAACAATGGCTATAATTCAATTAGGTTTTATCTTGACGAGAATGATAGGGTTAAAAAAGAAGTGTTTATAACAAGCACTAATGAAATTCTTAGAAAGACATTAACTGAAAATGAAATTGATTATTGTTTAAACAATATTGATAATTACATTAAATATAAAAGGGTAGGCTAATAACCTACCCCTTTTTGTACTTATTTAAGTCCTTATATTCCACATCTTTCCATTTGTTTTCTCACTGCTTCTTTCCATTCAATGTATTCTTTTCTGCATTGTGCTTCCAACCTATCACGATTCTCTTTCGTGTCAACATAGAAAGTATCAAGGTCTTTCATGTGAAGCAGAAGTTTAATGCCATCCTCACTCTCGACAATGACCTCATCATTTTCTTCGTTGACGGATAGGATTGTGTTAGATGTCACTACGTGGTGGCACTGCATATCTAACCCAAGGGATATGACCTTGCAAGGTAATGCACACTTTATTCCGTTGATAATTGCTGTTTCCATATTGTTATAAATTTATTTGTTTAATGTGGTGCAAAGGTACGAAAAAAAGTTGAGACCGCCAAATAAAATCTCAACTTTTTTATGTTTAATTTAATGTATATTTCAACTCAAATAAAGATGCTAAACCATTGAGTAATGATTCCCAATCATTTTCTGTAACGCTTTTATCAATCATTTTCTGCCTAAATGCTTCGATATGCGTTTCAATCTTACAAGCATAGGTATTGTAATATTTATCCCATTGCAAGCATCTAATCTCATATTTTAGATTATCTATCCAAGGGTTGATATTGTCTTTGTTTGCGCCATTAAACGCAATGTCATAGAGCATATTCATGAAGTTAAGAACTTGCATTTTATGTTCTGCAATGGTGTCTGAGCCAATCACAACACCCTCCATTGGTATATTTATCTTGCCCATAATATATATGTATCTACCTTTGTATCGTAGTGCTCATATTTGATGGTTTCTCCCAAGAGTTTTGCTAATACACAAAGGTGTAAGTTGCTACCTCAACATCGAGACCATTTTCTTCAATGTAGTCGCTTTTAACCTCCATATAGATTTCATAGTCACTTTTTTTGAAGTTCTTTTCAAACCTATCAAAAATCCAAGGTCTCACATCACAAATGTCATTACGGACAAGACCCCATTCATGATTACCTTTTACACGCAAAACTAATTTTGTTTTGTTCTCTCCGTACCCATTAATGATTGGCTTTTTGGAAATTTTTTTAACCTCAACTGAGCCGTAGCCCATGAAATGTTTAACTCTCATAATTTTATCCCCTTTTTGTTTTACAATGCAAAGGTACGAAAAAAAATTGGATTGACAAAACAAATTAACGTTTTTTACAAAAAAATTTCTGGGGCACTAGCCACATCTTTCCTAGCTAGTACCCCAACGTCCAACAAAATCACTAACAATTAAAAGCAGTAGTTGATAGGCACGGAATCGAACCGTTTTATGAGAAAATAGCCGCTATCTGCGCTACGTTGCTATTCTCTTGCGTCTGCTATTACTAGCTAGATTTCTCATTTTCTTTGCTCATTCCTTGCTCAATGAGCAGCGCAATCCATTTCTGCGATTACCTATCATAGTTGGAAGAGGTGGATTTGCACACACCGAAGCCACCGAAGTGGCACATTAAGCACGAACTCAATGCCCATTTGTCTACATCTACCCTTGCGGATAGTTCTCCTCTGGTATCTTCCAAAAGGTGGTTTTTAATAAGTTGTCCACCGCAACCCTATGGTGTAAGTAAGGTGTTTTCCGCTGAAAATCTTAATGGTGTTCTCGTCTTTTTCAATGCCCTCACATCTTGAACTATTCAGAGGGATTTGTTCTCCATTTGACCTTACTCAATGTCTATCGTTTCAAAGACAATGCAAAGATATGAAAAAAATCTGAAACTACCAAATAATCTTACGCATTTTAACAATTTTTTAGATTTAACCTTCTATGTTTCGCATCACATCTGCTTGTTTATTGTAATGCAAAGGTACGAAAAAAAGTTGAGATAGCCAAATGAAATCCCAACTTTTTTTCACCAATCAGCGTTTTTTTCCACCTTTGAAATAGCCATTGGGTGATTCACAATTTGACTGCTCCCTAAATAACTCCGCATAATTGATAATGGGAGTTGCGAAAAAATATGATACTACCATAATATATTATATATATAAATTATCTAACTTGCAGTTCATAACGTTTCCGTCACGATGCTTAACACGTTTTACCTCAGACCTTGATGATACTCCATTGAATGTGAAATACACAAGTTTATCAAGCGTATATTGCAAGGTGCTGTTAAAATAGTCTGTATAAAGCCATACTTGCGGCTTCTTATGAGACTTTGTAGGATTTGTGGCTAATATCTTGCCACTCTTTCTATTTCGCACCCTACCAAGGTTAGAAACCTCATAACGAGTGTTCCACCATAAAATTTTCCATTGTTCCATAATATTACAGATTTATATTATTTATGCCCAACGTCTCCAATATTCTTTTGCGCCACTGAAGCCAAAATACTCACGGACACGATGTTGTGTTGCATCACCATCAGCGGCATAGAATGTGGCTCTCATATCCCACTTGCCATGCTTCTCCACACCATCATGGAACACTTCGCCAACAAGGTTTTCCTTTGGCGTTTTCCAAATGACGAGCAACGCCCCATCATCCTTTTTGAACATTGAAATTTTCACCATGTCTTTATCTTTTTAAATGTTTTTGTTTTTGTATCATAATAAGCATCTACGCCAACAAAAGGCTCGCTATATTGGCCTTCTATAATGTAATCGAAACCAATGTTTTTAGACATGAAATCAATTATATCTTGCCATATTTTAAAACCTATTGTTTGTTTATAAAAAGAACATTTTACCTTATACCATTTAATTGTTGCCATAATCTTTTTAATTTATTTGTTTCTTGATGCAAAGGTACGAAAAAAAATTGGAATAACCAAAAGATTATCCCAATTTTTCCTGATATTAACGTATTTTAACGCTTACTCACTTTTTGATAGGTCATAAGACCGATTCGTCTCTTTCAGATTGACCTTGAACTCACGCAGCAACTTCTGATAGTTCTTTGTTTTTGCCCTACCCTTGACAAGTTCTTTGGATAGCTGATATACTTCGTACTCCTTGCAAGGGTCAGTCCAGATGGGCGTAATCTGCTCACGCAACTCTTTGTTACGCTCTTCACGCTTCTGTAGTGAAATACGAATGTTCTTCTGCTTGGTGCGTATCTCACGCATTGTTTCTAACTCATTTGCCATAGTTTTATTCTGTTTTAATTTATTATACTTGTCTTTTTGCGGTTTCAATAGATAAAACCTTAATCTTCTCGTCTCTCGGTGTCATTGTATGCACCGCTTCAAATTTCAACGAATTAAGGAACTCACGCAACTCCCCAATGGTGGTGTCTTTTGGAATGTCTAACTCCAATTCAAGCGAGACGTTTTGAGTATTAAGGAAACTTCCCTCTCGCAATACTCCCACTTGCTGCAACACATATTCCTCAATCTGCTTCTTAAAGTACGGAGAAACAAACTCGGAAGCCTCAACGTTCTCATAGTCATATACCCTTGTATAGGTAATATCATTCTCGTCCTTATGGTATTCGGCTTCAAGATGATAGGTGTCGCCATCAATGTCCTTCATTTCCTTGAAAACCACAACATAAGTGTCTTTATCAAGCCAATTTTCGCCTACAACTTCATAGACAATCTCTGGTGCTTTTTTGCTTGTAAATTTCTTGCTCATATTTTTATATCCTTTTAATTTGTTGGTGCAAAGATACGAAATAATCTTCACGCCACCAAATATTTTAAGGGTTTTTAACACTCTTTTCCTCTTTAACTTCAAGTTTTGTATAACAAAATGAAATACTTCCCTTTGCGAAAGGTGGATTTTTTTTGAACTTCTTCAACGCTTCATCAACATTTTCGGCTTTTATTACTTTCCACCCACCTTTTTCACATTTCTCTGGTTGAGTTACTTCTATTTCGTATGTGATACGATATTCAGTCATAATCTCCGCTAATTAAATCTGTTTCAAAGATACATTCAGCGGTCAGTTGGTTGCGATATGCTTCACCGCCGCACCAAGCAAGAATACCGCCATAAGGGGAAAGATACTCGCCCAATTCGTCAGCGTCATAATCGTTAACGTCAATCTCGTCTTGATACCAATCCTTGATTGTGGTCTTGTCATTCAGAGTGTCAAGCAACTTCTTCGAGTGCTCCTTACCCTCCATATCCTTGATTTGGATATACTCAAAGGTATGGGTATCAATCACACGACAAAACTGACCTTCATCTGGGTCGGTACACGTCCACTCATTCACATCAAAGTGAATAGTTCCGTCTGAATTGAATTTGTTGTTGAACATCATAATCTAATCTCCTATTCTTATTGTAGTGCAAAGGTACGAAATTATTTTGAATTGACAAAATAAAATGCGGTAAATTCATAAAGAACACACCGCATTTAACAAACATTCACAAATTTACCTTATTTCGGCTACACATTCTCACGAACTTCACCAATTTTCTATAAACCTAACATTTACAGATGTATCTTTCACTCCTTGACTTGCAAGGTAATCACTAATCACTTTCGCAAGGCCATTTTCAAACTGCTTGGGGTCTTTGATGCGCTTGCACTCTGTTTCGGTCATAACCTCAAACTTCTCACGAAACTTGTAGGTTTTTCTCACCAAGTCAACAAACTCGTCATATTTACCCTCTGAAAGCAAGCCACACTCTGAATGGAAATTTGCATCTTCCAATCTGTCCTCAATGAGAATTTTCATGCGCTTGTCAGCCTTTTGGTGCTCTTTAAGCAACTTCATAAGGCTATCATAGCCATATGCCCACCCACACTTTTTATTGGGCTTATAGACGTATTTCTCACGTTCCTCGGCAGTGAAATAGATTGAATCGTCCTTGATGAAATTGTCAATACATTCCTTACACTCTGCCACGTTGCTTGCCCATGCGCCATAGTGCTGCGATGGCTTTTTCTCGTTGCCCTCTTTGCAGAAATCGAAATGGACTTCCTTGCTCTTAGGCCATCTTGAATAACGTGATGGGTCGAAGATACTGCGCTCATACTCAATCTCCGTTACCTTAATAATGCGATAGCCATTATAAATGTCTAACGGCTCTCTGCTTGTCTTGTGACCACTTCTTACACTCATAATCTTTATCTCCTATTATTGTTTTTTATTGTGATGCAAAGGTACGAAAAAAAATTGGATTGACCAAATAAAAACCCCCAAAATGTCAGGCTTTTAACTAACCTTAACATTTGGGGTCAAAAGGAGAAAAGAATGATGAAATATGTATACGTAAAAGGCAAGATGTGGGGGAGTTGCTTTTAAGTCAGCCTTATCCCCAACTATTTGCGGTAGTTGACTAATCTACTTTTCACTCTCTATCTTGCCTTTATATTTTTATACTTCTGGGTCGTCTGACCTTTCAATATGCCTATGGCATACGTTGTGCAGTTGTTCAAAGTCAATATCCTCGAAACCCTCTACAAGTTCCTCCTTACGTGCTCTGATAAACTCCACATCAAAGTAATCACTTGCTGGGTTGTAGTAGATACGTACTCTGCCACGATGCTTCAATCCGCTTACTGCAAACTGCAATCCGTAGCAACCATCAGTTGAACCAATGAGCATGAATGACTTCGCTCCCCACGTATAAAACTGACGTAATCTCTCTGAAATGCACGTTGTTCCGTTGATAGTCTTTGGTGCAGTGTTGCCCTTCAGCAGTGTGAGAATGTACTGCGCCATTTCCTTACAAGCGTTAACGTCACTCGGTGCTGCGATTTTCTTCATTTCGTAATCCATAATCTTTCTGTTTTTGTTTTGTGATGCAAAGGTACGAAATTTATTTGAATTGACCAAATGTTAAGGGGATTTTTTTCTTCCCTTTAACACTTTTTAATCATCTTCGTAGAAAATGGCATGGGTTGCATCGAACATAAGATAGTAGTGTCCATTTCCACAACCTCTGTATTCAAGCGACAGCCATGCAAGTTTCTCTCCGTCACGATTTGCCACTTCAACGGTATTGTCGTAGCCATTCTCCCAACGTCTGTGGAAATCCTTGCCGTTCTTGATGCACTCAGCCACTTCTGCGCTCATGCGCTCACGTTCATAACGTCTCCAAGGTATAGACTGCCAACACTTTTTTCTTACAAAGGTTTCAAATACTTGATGACAGTGTACCCAAGCATATTTTCCGTCACCCCAAGTCTGCTTATAAAACTTCTCGTAGGAGTCTGTGATAATATCATTCACAAGTTCTCTCTGCTCCGTCTCTGTCAGTTCAAAGAAATGTTCAATAGTCTCCTTGATGTCTGACCACAAGCCACTCTCGTTAAGCATCTTTAAGGCATCTGTGGCACGTTTAACGAAACGCTTGTAGTAATCAATCTCGTTATGCTCGACAAGCCTCAATGTTGCCCAATCTTCATAATGGTCTTGCCACGATGTCAACTCATGCCCATAGTGTCTTCTACCTTTTCCGATGGCACAAATGCGTCCATCTTCATGCAGCCACAAGCGGACAATTTTTGAGCCGCCACTAATAAGGCTTACACGATACTTCTTTGTAAACTCACTTGTTACGATTTCTCTGATTTCTTGTAATGTCATAATTCTTATCTCCTTTTGTTTTTACAATGCAAAGGTACGAAATTCCCAGCACATAGCCAAATTCCTTAACATTTTTTAAGAAAAAAGTGGGTGCAGCTTTTTAAAACCACACCCACAAAAACAAAAAGAATAGATTTATGAATTTTTCTCCATCAAATCCCTAAACGCAAAGGGATAGGTGCTATTCTTCTTTTGGTCAGCCGCCATCTTGTCAAAGTTCTTCTTCACGAACTTAGAAAGAATGTCATGCAATCGCTCATCATACTTGAACTGAGGGATGGAAATCATGGGGTTGCTTTTGCCCCTTGCATCCATCAATGCCCTACGGATGAACTTCGTCTGCCAAGGAAGATTGTATTTCTCCTTTAATATCAACTCAGCAACACCTATGATGCTTGCACCACTATCATGGAAATATGCCTTGCACATCTGGTAGTTGAGCAACAGAGTCTCAATCTTTGCATACTGAGAATACTTTTTAGTCTTAGCTTCAATAGCTTCCAACTGCTTTCTAACTTTACTATTACTCATAATTCTAATTCTTTATTTGTTTGATGGTGCAAAGGTACGAAAAAAAATTGAATTGACCAAATTTTTTAAGAGTTTTTTTCAAAAAAGATAAAAAAAAGAAGCAAACCTCCCCAAGTTTGCTTCCAATCAATTTAAAAAGGTTTTCTTCCTTAAATGCCTAAAGTGTTCCTCACTCACTTTGGGCGGTTTCCCTCTCTATGCAAAGATATAAAAAATCAATTTGAAAACCAAATATAAATATCAACGATTTTTGATTTTTTTCATATCTTCCTCAGAAATTTCTATTTTATCGAATATGTCAGCATATTTTTTACATTCAGTATATTCGTCCTCAATTATTGGGAGACGTACTGATTTTTCCCACCAAAGACAGAAAAGAAGGTCATTATAGATTTTCAGCAAATCCTTTGTGAAAAGTCGCTCATATTCAATTCTCGTAATGACAATTCCGTCAAAATACTTATAAAGTGAGTAGCGATGAAAATACGCACCAACTTCACCCTCTGCGTTTCTGCCAAAAGTTACACGACAAGAGATGTAAACGTATTTTCTTGTGAGAATACTATACGTTCTCTCTTCTTCCCCAAGGGTAGGATAACCGCCACATTTTTTCGCATAGGCTGCTGAAATCTGAAACTTCCTACCTACAATTTTGCGGATAGCCGCTAAAAGTTCTTCTCTGTTCATAATTTTATCTCCTTTTGTTTTGTGGCGCAAAGGTACGAAAAAAACGTGAACTGACCAAACAATTCACGTTAATTTTTGTTAATCCCATTCAGCAATATACTTATTTGTCTCGTTATCGTAGATGTTCACTTGTGGACACTTTGCATGACGATAGAACTCTGCTGCTTTCTTCATAGCAAGGGTAAGATTATCTGTGTTAATGTGCTTTGCAGTTTCCTCAATCACATCACCATTCTCATTCAACTCATAAAGATGCACAGAATAATGTGTTTCAAGCGATTTAATATACTTCTCTACGTTCTTATTAACGTCATGGATGACCCCATCGCTCATTGAGGCGCAATAACCATCTATAAGCTTGTTTACTTCGTCCGCACAAGCATCATCATCAATAACTATTGACTCCCATACAAGGGCATTAACAAAAGCCTTGAAAGCCTTTTTAACCATTTCGTAGTTTTCGTAATTCTCTCTGATTCTAATCTTATCCATATCTTAACCTCCTATTTTTTTGGTACTATTTTGAATGTGCGGCTACCTTGTTTAATTTCCACGTTAAGCAATTTAAACATTTCCATTGGGAAAGTATATCTGTAGATAACGTAATGCTTGTTCTTGCGGTGCTTACCTCGTTTGAAAACCTCAATATTATAGCCATATACTGCGGTTGCTTTTCTAATTGAGTTCTCATAGCCAACTCCGAAAGAAGAACTAACACAAAAAACACCCTCAATGCGGCTACGAGCGTTTTTAAGCGTTCCCCATCCAGTAAAGACGTTTGGTTTAATCCCTAAAACAAATTTCATATTTTAATCTCTTTTTAATAGTTGTAGCCATAATCATTACAGAACTCCTTAACCGCATTAATACGTGCAGTTGTGGATGCGTTATTGTAACCGCAGTTGTCAAACGTTGCACACTTCGTATCGTGGTTTACAACAGCAATCTTATTGCCGTAGTAATACACCTCCGAAACGTTCTTGTTTGTCTTGACAACTGAATTGCTGCCACCCCAAGCCTTTGCTTTCTTTGCAAGTGCATTGTAAATTTCTTCTTGATACTTTCTCATATTCTAATCTCCTTTTTAATCGTTCCCCACCAAGAATATCTCAGTGGGGGTGAATCGGCTGCTTATATGCTTTTTCCCTATCACATTGCAAAGGTACGAAATTATTTTGAATTGACCAAAATAAACGACCACAAATGCTGGAATTTTAACAATTCTTAACATTTGCAGTCGGCAAAAAGGAGATTAAAGAATGATTATTCGATTTTAATGAATACAAAACAATTTTCCATTACTTTTGATGCATTCCAAGTGACAATACCCTCTATTTGCGCATCCTCATATAAGAGAGTTACTTTATCGTGCATATCGTCAAGTTTTTCAACCTTAACATCAGGAATTGGCATTATAACCGACATATTGTTACTTCCATGCACTTTTGTATTCAGTGTGTTACGAATTGTGTCCGCATCACGCCCTTGAAATATCGCATTAACAAATGCAGCATTGATAGCTATTTTAATACTCTGTCCTATTGTCATATCTATTTACGTTTTTTCTGCCAATATTTAAGTTTTTTTCTTTTTGGACGAAATTTAGCGGTGTGAAACCCAGTACTCAATTCTTTAAGCATCGGAATAAAGATGCTTGTGTCATACCCATGTAATAATGTGTAAATCATTATTCTTCAACGTTTTTGATTTTTTCTTTGAACTTAGGGTTATTGACTATATCAATTACCATAATAGCCACACACGCACAGATAAAAATTCCAAACCACATAATTCTTTCTTTTTATTTATTTGATGGTGCAAAGGTACGAAATTATCTTCACACCACCAAACTTTTTAACGTTTTTAACAATCTGTCACGTCATAATTGCTTTTAACACCTCCCTCGTCAAGTATTGTGACGGCATTGGCATAATT
>Ga0247611_10003933_pt1 | contig 21332 bp, 15 predicted proteins | sample 177DNAGHGhighgp2_FD_192422 | JGI IMG/M metagenome (GOLD analysis project Ga0247611, IMG submission 192422) | Sheep rumen microbial communities from Palmerston North, Manawatu-Wanganui, New Zealand - 1770 DNA GHGhigh gp2 | ecosystem: Host-associated > Mammals > Digestive system > Stomach > Rumen...
TGCTACCGACTCGGCTGTTGACACCGTGGGTGAACAGGTGAAGGAGGCACGCGACCATGAAACGGGAACAAAGCGCAAGCACATATCATCGTTCCAAGCCTTTGCTGTGAGCGTGGCCACGAGAGTGGGCACGGGCAATCTGGCCGGTGTGGCTTCGGCTATTGCCATTGGTGGGCCAGGCGCCATCTTCTGGATGTGGCTCATTGCGCTTATCGGTTCGGCTACGGCATTTGTGGAGTCGACGTTGGCGCAGCTGTTCAAGCAGCACCACAGCGACTCGTTCATCGGTGGTCCGGCCTACTACATCCAGCGTGGTCTGCACCAGCGATGGCTCGCCGTGACGTTTGCAATACTCATCACGCTGCAGTTCGGTCTCTCGAACAACTCGATTCAGGCCAACACCATCTGTGGCGCCATGCAGGAGGCATTCGGATGGTCGCCCCTGGTTGTAGGAGGATGCTTGGCGCAGTTGGGGCTGTTCATCGTCTTTGGCGGCATCCAGCGTATAGCCCACGTCAGTGCCGTGCTGGTGCCTGTCATGGCCATCGGCTACGTAGTGCTGGCCATCGTCATTATTGCGATGAACATTGAGCAGATTCCCCATGTTTTCAAGGTCATTGTCTCGAGTGCCTTTGGCTTTGAGCAGATAGCGGGCGGCGGCATCGGCGCCACCATCATGTATGGCATCAAGCGAGGACTCTTCTCGAACGAGGCTGGCGAGGGCAGTGCACCCAACGTGGCGGCTACGGCCAGCGTGAGCCACCCTGTGAAGCAGGGGCTGATTCAGGCGCTGGGCGTGTTTACCGATACGTTGCTGGTCTGCTCCTGTACGGCATTTATCATCCTTATCAGTGGTCTCTACAATGTGCCCGAGCTTAATGGTATTGCCCTCACGCAGTCGGCTCTGCAGTCGGAGGTGGGCGCCGTCGGACCCGTATTCGTCGCCATCGCCATCTTCCTCTTCGCTTTCTCCAGTATTATCGGCAACTACTACTACGGTGAGGCTAACATCCGCTTCATTACGAACAACAAGACGGTGATGACCATTTACCGCTTCTGCTCGGCAGGCTTGATGGTGATGTTCGGTGCCATGGCCAGTTTCGAGCTGGTGTGGAACATCGTCGACTTCTTCATGGCCTTCCTCACAGCCTGCAACCTCATCGCCATCGCCCTCCTCGGACGCTATGCCTTCCGACTGCTCGACGACTACAGGGCACAGAAGCGCAACGGCATCAAAGAGCCAACGTTTCATCGGAGCCAGTTGCCTGAAATAGAGAAAGATATAGAATGCTGGGAGTAACAGTCCTGGCGCAGAGACAGCCCCCAAAGAACGGAAAGATGCAAAATTATTTGCTTTTTCGCTCACTTATTCGTACCTTTGCGACTGAATGAAGAAAGTCAAGAACAGCGAGGTACTTCTTTCCTACATCCGCGAGGGACGGACGATGACACAGCGTGAGAAACTGTGGCTCATCATCCAACTCTCCATACCCTCCATCCTGGCGCAGATCTCTGCAACGGTGATGTTCTTCATCGACGCATCGATGGTGGGACACTTAGGCGCCAAGGCCTCTGCAGCCATCGGACTGGTGGAGACAACGGGCTGGCTGATGGGCGGACTGGCCTCTGCGGCCAATCTGGGCTTCGCCGTGCAGGCAGCCCACTTCATCGGAGCCAACGACTTCGAGGCGGCACGACGGGTGTTGCGACAGTCGCTGGTGTGCTGCATGGCATGGGCAGTCGTCATCTCGCTGGCATCAGTCGCCATTGCCCCGTTCCTGCCCTACTGGCTGGGAGGCAGCGAGGAGATAGCCCACGACGCTTCCGTCTACTTCGCCATCTTCGGCCTATGCGGAATCTTCTTCCAGATGGAGGGACTGGCGGGCTCGATGCTGAAATGCTCGGGCAACATGAAGATTCCCTCGCTGCTGAATATCGGCATGTGCATCATGGACGTCTGCTTCAACTACCTATTTATATATATACTGGGGCTGGGCGTCATGGGAGCTGCCATAGGAACAGGCGTGGCCATGCTGATAACGGCCGGTCTGATGCTCTACTTCCTGCTGGTGAAGTCGAAAATGCTCGCATTGGTGGGAAAGCCCGGCTCGTTCAAGCCCCAGTCGGACACCATCAAGACGGCCTTTAAGATAGGCGTGCCGATGGGACTGCAGCACCTGCTGATGGGTGGCGCATACATTGTGAGCACCCTCATCGTGGCACCACTGGGCACTGTCGCCATAGCCGCACACTCACTGGCCATTACCGTCGAAAGCCTGTGCTACATGCCTGGCTACGGCATTGCCGAGGCAGCCACCACCCTCGTAGGACAGGGCATAGGAGCAGGACAACGGATACTGACAAAAACCTTTGCCTATATGTCCGTAGGGCTGGGCATCGGTGTGATGACCTTCATGGGAGCCATGATGTGGCTGTTCGCACCTGAGCTGATGGCTGTCATGTCGCCCGTCGACACGATTATAGCCCAGGGTACCACCGTCCTGCGCATCGAAGCCTGGGCAGAGCCCATGTTCGCTGCTGCCATCGTGGCCAACGGTGTCTTCATCGGAGCAGGCGACACGCTGAAGCCTGCCATCATGAGTCTCTCGTCCATGTGGCTCGTCCGCCTGACAATGGCAGCCTACATGGCTCCACGCTACGGCCTGAAAGGCGTCTGGACGGCAATGGCCATCGAACTGACCTTCCGCGGCATACTCTTCATCACCCGTCTGCTCTACGGCGGTTGGCAAAACACACTCCATAAGAACAATGAAACAAGTAAGACCTAAGAAAAACCTCGGTCAGCACTTCCTTGTTGACCTGAACATCGCCCGTCGCATCGCCGACACCGTCGATGCATGTCCTGAGTTGCCCGTCCTTGAGGTGGGCCCCGGCATGGGTGTCATGACACAGTATCTCGTCGAGAAGCCCCGTCCGCTGAAGGTGGTCGAGATTGACCGCGAGTCGGTGGCCTATCTGAACGAGCACTTCCCCCGACTGCGTGAGAACATCATCGGAGCCGACTTCCTGCGCATGGATCTCAACGAGGTGTTCGACGGACAGCAGTTCGTGCTGACGGGCAACTACCCCTACGACATCTCGTCGCAGATATTCTTCAAGATGCTCGACAACCGCGACCTCATTCCCTGCTGCACGGGCATGATTCAGCATGAGGTGGCCTTGCGTATGGCCTCGCAGCCCGGCAACAAACAGTACGGCATCCTGTCGGTGCTCACCCAAGCCTGGTACGATGTGGAGTATCTGTTCACCGTCGAGCCCGATGTCTTCAACCCGCCTCCCAAGGTGAAGTCGGCCGTTATCCGCATGACACGCAACAAAACGGCACGACTGGACTGCGACGAACAGCTCTTCAAACGCGTGGTGAAGACAGTCTTCAACCAGCGTCGCAAGATGCTGCGCGTCTCGCTGAAGCAAATACTGCCAAATAACGCAGGAATAGCCGAAGCTGCTGGCGAGTGTCCCATCGATCTGACACGCCGTCCGGAACAACTCACCATAGCTGAATTCGTAGAACTCACGAATTGGGTGGAAAAGCTGTTGTGTGCGAACACAACGACTTGATTTATGTCAAAAGAATAGCCTTTTTTTGAGAAAAACGAGTCGCCAGCCATTGCGGTTGGCGATTTTCGTCGTAACTTTGCATCGTCAAAAAGAAACAAGAACACTTCAATAGGAATCAGGATAACTGAAAAAAAAGGTAAAAGGTATTAGTTAAGGTAATAAGTATTGTTAGTAAAGTATTAGTTTTAGGTAATTGAGTTTGTTAGTAAGGATAACGAGAGGAGCGGGAGCGTTCCTTCATTTCAAGAAAGGTTTTTAGTTATTAATACGAGAAGTGGCGCGTAGACGTGAGTCTGTGCGCCGCTTCTGTTATTGTCAAGCGTCAAAAAGTGTTTTTTTCTTGGTTATCCCGATGAAATAACGTACCTTTGCAGCTATGGAACAAAAAACATACAACCAGGCCTTGAAGATTGCGCTGCCCCTGCTGTTGGGCGGTGCCATTCTCTACTGGATGTATCGCGACTTCGACTTCCAGCGTATCAGTCACGTTCTGTGGCACGAGATGAACTGGACGTGGATGCTGCTTTCATTCCCATTTGGCATTCTGGCACAGATGATGCGCGGCTGGCGATGGAAGCAGACACTGGAGCCGCTAGGCGAGAACCCGCGCCAGTCGGTCGGCGTCAACGCGGTGTTCCTGAGTTATGCGGTCTCACTGGTCATACCGCGTATCGGCGAGTTTACCCGTTGCGGACTGCTCAAACGGTGGGAAGGCATCTCGTTCTCGAAAGCTCTTGGAACGGTGGTGACAGAACGCGCCGTCGACACGCTGACGGTGATGCTATACTCCGGCATTATCCTGCTGTTCCAGCTCAGCGTCTTTGGCTCGTTCTTCCGTAAGACGGGCACATCGCTCGACCATATCCTCAGCAGTTTCTCACTGACAGGCTGGTTCGTCACCATTATCTGTGGTGCTGCAGCCCTGCTACTGCTCCACCTGCTGCTGAAGAACCTCTCTATATATAATAAGGTAAAGACGACGCTGAGCGACATCTGGGAGGGTGTGCTCTCACTGCGTAACATACGCAGTCTGCCACTCTACCTCTTCTACACCGTCGGCATCTGGGGCTGCTACTTCCTGCACTTCTACCTCACCTTCTTCTGCTTCGACTTTACGTCAGACTTAGGAATAGGCTGTGCGCTGGTGGCCTTCATCGTCGGCAACTTCGCCGTCATTGTGCCTACGCCCAACGGCGCCGGCCCCTGGCACTTCGCTGTCAAGACCATGCTGATTCTCTATGGCGTACAGGACGAGCAGGCCCTCTACTTCGTGCTCATCGTCCACACCGTCCAGACCATGCTCGTCATCCTGCTCGGCATCTTTGGATGGACACACCTCTCACTGACAAAACGGTTAAACCCTAAAACAACATAAGACTATGAACGAAATTCAGAACCTACAACCACAGTGCGTGTGGAAAAACTTCTACGCACTGACACAAGTTCCCCGCCCCAGCGGACATTTAGAGAAAGTACAGCAGTTCCTGCTCGACTTCGGCAAACAGGCTGGTGTCGAAGCCTTCAAGGACCCCGCCGGTAACATCGTGTTCCGCAAGCCTGCTACGCCTGGCTACGAGAAAAAGAAAGGTATTATCCTGCAGGCCCACATGGACATGGTGCCGCAGAAGACACCTGAGTCGACACATAACTTCGAGACCGACCCTATCGAACCGTGGATTGACGGCGAATGGGTGAAGGCTAAGGGCACGACACTGGGTGCCGACAACGGCCTGGGCGTGGCTACCATCATGGCCATCATGGAGGCTAAAGGCCTGAAGCATGGTCCTATTGATGCCCTCATCACCCGCGACGAGGAGACTGGCATGTATGGTGCCAACGAGCTGCCCGAGGGCGAGTTGCAGGGTGACATCTTGATGAACCTCGACTCCGAGCACTGGGGAAAGTTCGTCATCGGCTCGGCCGGTGGCATCGACGTCACCGCTTCGCTGGACTATAAAGAAGTGGAAACCGACAAGGACGACGTTGCCGTTCGCGTGACAGTCAAGGGCTTGCGTGGCGGACACTCCGGACTGGAGATTCACGAGGGTCGCGGCAACGCTAACAAGTTGATGGCCCGCATCGTGTTCAACGCCATCGACGAATTGGACGGACGCCTCTGCACTTGGCATGGTGGCAACATGCGTAACGCCATTCCCTTCAAGGCCGAGACGGTGCTGACGCTGCCGAAAGAGAATGTCGATTCCTTCAAGGAAATGGCTGAGGACTGGAAGGAGGCCTTCAACGACGAGTATAAGATTATAGAGCCACAGGGCATCGAGGTCATCGTCGAGGATGTGGCTGCGCCGACGACACAGGTGCCCATCGAGATTCAGGACAACCTCGTTTGCGCCATCCACGGCTGTCACGATGGTGTTATCCGCATGATTCCCTCTTACCCAGCTGTCGTCGAGACCTCTTCAAACCTCGCCATCATCGACATCGAAGCCGGACATGCTGAGATTAAGATTCTGGCACGCTCCAGCCGCGAGGACATGAAAGACTATGTGGTCGATACCCTGACCTGCTGCTTCCTCATGGCAGGCATGAAGGTTGAGACCGCCGGCTCCTATGGTGGCTGGGATCCCAATCCCGACTCGGAGATTCTGCACCTGCTGCTGAAGGAGTACAAGGAGCTGTTCGGCAAGGAGGGCATCATCCAGGTCGATCACGCCGGACTGGAGTGCTCTGTCATCCTGGGCAAGTACCCGCACCTCGATGTGGTCAGCCTCGGTCCCACGATGAAGTCGCCGCACACCACGACAGAACGCGCACTCATCGCCACCGTCGAGCCTTTCTGGCAACTGATGAAGAAGACTCTCGAGGACGTACCCGAGAAATAAAAAATAGAAAAAAATCCGTAGAATCAGATTGTTCTACGGATTTTTTTATTACCTTTGCACCCGTGGAAAGGTTCCACGCTGCGAGAACAGCCTTCTGACGTCCTCGCAAATTAACTTAAAAAACAAGAATCATGGACGATTACCCGGCGGAAACTTATAACGAGTAAGGCGGGGGATAGCGAGCAAGACTGCTAATCCTCTTGCCGCTGTATTTTTTTTGTATTATGCATAGTGAACGATGCATTAAAACGGATTAGCACAATGAAGACCTACTGGAACACCCAAGGCGGACTGACCCAACTCCCAGAGTGGCAGCCCAACTGCTGGATTCAGGTAACATGCCCCACAGACGAAGACCAGCACGAACTGGAAGAGCAGTTCAATATACCCGACTACTTCATGTCGGACATCAGCGATACCGACGAGAGAGCCCGTTACGAATACGACGACGGATGGATGCTCATCATCCTGCGTATCCCCTACGTCAAGGAGATACGCTCAAGGACGCCTTACACCACGGTGCCTCTGGGTATCATCCACAAGCGCGATGTCACCATCACCGTGTGTTATTACGAGACAAACATGATGATTGACTTCGTCAGTTTCCAACAGAAGCGAGGTGAAGGCTTCACCGACCATGTGGACATGATCTTCCGCCTGTTCCTCTCCAGCGCCGTGTGGTACCTAAAGCGCCTGAAACAGATATCAATGCTCGTGGACAAGGCCAAGCGCAACCTCGACAAAGAAGTGAACAACGAGAGCCTGATAGGACTCAGCCGCCTGCAGGACTCACTGACCTACTTCCAGACTTCCATCCGCGGCAACGAAACTCTGCTGTCGAAACTGAAGTTCAAACTGCAGATTGACGAACTGGATGCCGACCTCATTGAGGATGTCAACATCGAGATGACGCAGGCCCGGGAGACAACGGCCATCTACTCCAACATTCTGGAGTCAACGATGGACACCTACCAGTCGATTATCAACAACAACATGAACACCGTCATCCGAACGCTGACGTCGGTGACCATCATCATGATGTTCCCCACGCTGATAGCCTCGCTCTTCGGCATGAACCTCCTGAACGGCATGGAGGATAAAATATGGGGATTCCCCTTTGCCCTCATTCTCTCCGTGCTTGTCTCTATCGGCTGCTGGTGGATTTTCAAGTTCAAACGGCTGGTGTGATGGTATGAAGATTGTACATAATGTTAAATAAATATAACAAAAAGCAAAATCTTTCATCTTTCAACTTTCAACTTTCAACTTTTTAGTAACTTTACCGCCTAAATCGTCGATTTGCGCAAGCACCCGACGTTGAAATTCATGTGTGTACTCACCATAACGGTAACTAAAAGCAGTTAATTATGGACTCTCAAGAAAATCTCCTTCAGCAGGAGAACATCGAAGACGTTAAGCAGGAGGCTGCAGCCCCTGAAGTAGAAAATGTAGAAACAGCTGAACCGAAGGCTGCTCAGGATGCTCCCGAGCGTAAGGTTTACGAAACAAAAGCCGAGGTGCTGGACCGTGTCAAGGAACTGGCCCACGGCGAGGAAGTGCCTCAGAAAGACGAGGTGGAATACCTGAAGACGGCGTTCTACAAACTTCACATCGCCGAGCGCGAGGCTCAGTTGAAAGCCTACATCGACGGTGGCGGTGACCCCGAAAAATACCAGATTACACCCGACGAGGACGAGAATGTCTTCAAGGCCGAGATGGGCCTTATCAAGGAGCGTCGCGCCCAACTTTTCCGTGAGCAGGAGGAGGAGAAGGAGGCCAACCTGAAGAAGAAGCTTGAGATTATCGATAAGATTAAGGCTATGGTGACTTCGCCCGAGGAAGCCAACAAGACATATCAGGAGTTCAAGGCCCTCCAGCAGGAGTGGCGCGACATCAAGGCCGTGCCTGCAGAAAAGGCTAACGAGCTGTGGCGAAACTACCAGCTGTATGTTGAGCAGTTCTATGACCTGCTGAAACTGAACAGCGAAGCTCGCGAGTATGACTTCAAGAAGAATCTTGAGATGAAGACGAAGCTCTGTGAGTCTGCCGAGAAGCTGGCAGAGGAGAACGACGTCATCAGTGCTTTCCATCAGTTACAGAAGTTGCATGCAGAGTACCGTGAGATCGGTCCTGTAAGCAAGGAGTTGCGTGAGGAAATCTGGCAGCGTTTCAAAGCCGCCTCGACGGTCATCAACAAGCGTCACCAGCAGCATTTCGAGGGCATTCGTGCCCGTGAGGAGGAGAATCTGGAGAAGAAGACGGCTCTCTGCGAAAAGGCTGAGGCCATCAATACCGCCGAGAAGAAGGTCAGCGCAGACTGGGAGCGTCTGACAAAGGAGATTATCGAGCTGCAGGCAGAGTGGAAGACCATCGGCTTCGCTCCGCAGAAGATGAACGTGAAGATTTTTGAGCGTTTCCGTGCCGCCTGCGACACATTCTTCGCTCAGAAAGCTGAGTTCTTCAAGACGCTGAAAGACACCTTCAAGGAGAATGCCGAGAAGAAGCGCGCACTCATTGAGAAGGCCAAGGCCCTTCAAGACTCTACCGAGTGGAAATCAACGAGCGACAAGCTCATCAACTTGCAGAAGGAGTGGAAGCAGATTGGTATGGTACCCAAGAAGCTGGGTGACCAGCTGTGGGAGGAGTTCCTCGGCGCCTGCAACAAGTTCTTCGAAGCCCGCAATGCTGCCACTGCCGGCACACGCGGCGAGGAGCAGCAGAACTTGGAGAAGAAGCGCGACGTTATTGAGAAGCTTAAGGCTGTAGCCGAAGAGGCTGGTGACAATATACAGGAGAAGGTTCAGCAGCTCGTCAGCGAGTATCAGGCCATCGGCCATGTACCATTCCGCGAGAAAGACAAAGTGTACGAGGAGTATCACGCCGTATTGGACAAACTGTATAAAGAGTTGAACATCAGCGTGGCCAAGAAGCGCCTGAATAACTTCAAGCAGAATCTGAAACAGGTGGCCGAACGTGGTGAGAACGCCCTCGACAACGAACGCGCCCGTCTGTTCCGCCAGTATGAGGCCATCAAGCAGGAGGTTCAGACCTACGAGAACAACCTTGGCTTCCTCAGCGTATCATCCAAGAAGGGCTCTTCGCTCATCGACGAGATGAACCGCAAGGTACAGAAGCTGAAGGACGACATGCAGCTTGTCAGGGAAAAGATCAAGGCCATCGACGCCGAGAACGCTGTTAAATCGGCAGAGTAATGATGATGCGACAGCCGTCGTGATAACTGGCGTCAAGCGTCAGTTCACCGCCTAGGGTTAGGATGTGCCGCTTTGATAGTGGCAATCCTAACCCTAGGCCTTCTGATAAGGTGTCGACCTTCATGAACGGCTCAAACACGCTGTCGCATTCTTCCTCTGTAATGCCCTTTCCTCTGTCCTCAATGATGAAGCGCACGGTATTGCCGATTCTGCTGACGCGTGCTGTGACATGTTGTCCGTCAGAATATTTAGCAGCATTATAGAGAATCTCGCTCAGACTCCTCTTCAAGTAGATGTGGTTGGTAAGGATGCTGAAATCGTCATCCAATTCGGTTTCGAATCCTATGTTGATGTCTGCATAATGATGTTTGACGTGTTCAATGCTTTCGCGTACCACATCATTACAACGTACCGTATCGTGAGGGACGGCACTGTTAAGTTCCTCCGATAGTCCCAAGTCCGAACTGTCGAAAAGCATCACCACCATACGCTGTATCAGTATGGCGTTATGCGTCATGGTGCTGCCGATGCTCTTCACATCTTCGTCCGAGAGTTTGGCGTATTTGCCATCGGCATTTGCCTTCTCAGCTATGGTGTCCCGAAGCACCTGTGCAAATCCTATGACAATATTCAACGGCGTACGTATCTGGTGGGTTACATTCTGTATGAACGTCGTTTTACGTTTGTCTGCCTCAGCCACCAGACGTGTGGCTTCTGCCAATTCTTCATTGCGCTGTTGTGTTTGTTCTGTAATATATCGTGTGATGCCTATGTGGAAGTTCAGCGACTGCAGCATCTTAGTGAAACTGTTCTGCAGCCGTCCAACGGCATCCTCGCGCTTGCTCACGGGTATGTATACCTCCATATTGCCCTCGGCAATGCTCTGCGTCTTCAGTAGTAACTGTTTCAGCGGACGTACAGCATGAGAGACAGCCCTGTTCCCAAAAAACAATATGACAAGCAGGCCTATGCAGAGTATGACGACAACGGCTTTAGCGAACTGATGGTAGCTGCTCATAATGTCTTCATTGGGACATACAAGCGCCAGACTCCATGGCGTGCCTGGTAGCGCCATATAACATACCAGGCAGGGAACGCCATCAAGGACAACCTCCATGCGACCACTGTTGTCTACCATCATGTCATGTCCCAGCGCAATGATGTCTGGATGCTCCCGAGGGGAGACTCCCGTGAAGATTGTCTTTTTGAACAATCGCGTAGCGTCTGGATGCAACAGGTAGCGCCCCCCTTCTCCCAACATCATGAAATAGGCATTGGGGTAGGGCTTCTCTGATGCAATGAGCTTCGACATGCGCTCCAACGAGAGGTCGCTGGAGATAACGCCTAACAGTTTGCCGTCATGATTATAGATGGGTTTGCTGTACGAGGCAATCATACCGTCGAGCGTCATTTCTGGTAAGTTGCTTTCGTCATAGTAGTCCACCCAACAAGCCTCTCCTTTTTCTAACGGCGACTTGTACCATGTCTTCTGAAAGTAGTCATATGGTTTCTCTATAACAGATAAAATGCTGTCGCCCTTGCGAATAGAGTAGGCAGAGTAGTAGCGGCCGTATTTCGGGAACATATCAGGCTCCATGCTGATGGAGCATCCGTCAACGTCTACGTTCAGTCTCAGTATGCGGTGCGTCAGTGCCTGCAACGAGTCGGGATTCAGATTGGCCGTCACCTCGGGTGCATTGACATTGGTGGCGGTTACCAAGGCGTTTAAGTGCCGTTCCAACCGGTGCATCGATGTGTTGAGCACACTCTCTGCATGTTCAGCGGCTTCCTTGCGTATGTTCTCACTTGACTTGACAAACAGAATGCCAAGCGACGCAATGAAAACGGGAATGGCTAATAACAGCACGCCTAAACTGAGCTTTGCAGAGAGGTGACGGTTGAAAAAGTTGTTTCTCATAGGCGTTCCTCCTTATTCGTCTCTTTCTCTGCCACACGCAGCAGATTGTCCAGCGACTCAGTTATAATCTTACCCTGCTGCTGTATATTGTCAGCCAGTCTTTTTATCTCTTCAGCACTCAAGTGGCTACAGTTGTTCAATGCGTCAACGTCTTTTTGGATGTTTGAGGCAGGTCCAGCCATTTGATTGGTCATGTTGTGCAAGAAGACAGTCTTTAAACGGTCTGACTGCTTAACGCGGTCGTAGGCGGCTCTTAATTTCACGCTGCGTTGCTCAAGCGTAGCCTTCAATTCTTCCAATTCTTCCATGTTGGCAGCCAATGACTCCTGCATCTGCTGAAAGTGGTTCTGCAGGCGGCCTATCTCGTCCTTCTGCGGACTATAGGGTATCTTTTCGTTATAATTGCCACGGGCTATGCGTTGCGCCGATGCCGTCAGCATACGCAGAGGTAGTAATTGATGGTGAATGACGGCACGAGTAAGTACGAACAACAGTAGCAGTCCTGCTATGGCAATGGCAAAGACGTAGTAGAGCAGACGGTTGTAGTCGCCAAGGATGTCGTCCTCAGGATATACGATGCCCGCACTCCAGTTTATCTTCCTCATTTTACGGCCGGGAATGGCGGTTCGTGTAAAAGGCTTATAGAATATGTAGTAGTCTGCGTCGTCCATGCGGAATGGCATGTAGCCCGACTCGCCGTTTTGCATAGCATGAGCAGCCTCCTTGATGGTGGCTGCCGCCTCATAGTCCGTTTCTGTGTAATCTGCCCGTCGTAGCAGTTTCCGGCTATCGGGGTGTACTAAGAATGAACCGTCATCGTCCAGCAACGTGCAGTAGGAGTTAGCCGATGGTTTTGTCACCAGGATGAAGTGCGACAGATAACTCAACGATACGTCGACGCCGATGATGCCCACGGTCTTGCCGTCTGCATCCGTCAGGGGCAAACTGTACGTTACGATGGGGTCCATGCCGGGGAGTTTTTCTGCCAATGGTCTCATCCAGCCCGGCCTGCCTGATGCCATGGGTGTCGTATACCATGGCTGCTCTGTGTAAGGCGTGTTGCCGAAGGTTTCCGACTGTACAACTGGTGACACTGGCGCATCCAGACCGGAACTTTTACGGTGGTAGTAGGCCATGAATAGTTTCTTGCCTGGGAAGAAATATGGCTTCATGGCAATGGCGCAGCCCTTGATATAATAGTTCGTCTCCACAATCCGCCGACTGCATTCGTGGAGCTTTGCCTGATTGTGCAGCTGTGGCTGAATGGTGAAATAGACGTTGCCAACAGCCTGCTCGACGTTCATCAGAATATTGTCCACGCACTGCACCGTACCATCGAGCGTCTGTTTTGCTTTCTCTATGGCTTCCTTCTTCACCACTATACGCGAATAGTGCAACATCGCAACGAGCGATGCTATGAGCAGCAATGCCATAGCCAGAACCACCATCAGACTGAGTCTTACCGATAGTCTACGAGTTAAGTTCTTGGACAGTAGTAACATCTTGGCTGCAAATATACGTCATTTTTTGCAATAAAACAAGCGAGGAAACGCATAAAATGTGTTAAGTGGGCCACTTTTTCTAAGATATACAAATAAAAAAAGAAGATATTCTTCAAATATCCTCTTCTACTTTGTTGGGGTACCCGGACTCGAACCAGGAAAGGCAGGACCAGAATCTGCAGTGTTACCATTACACCATACCCCAATCTGCGGGTGGCAATCTTGAATTGCGGGTGCAAAGGTACTACTTTTTTCCGAACCAACAAAACTTTTCGGACTTTTTTTATTAAAATACTCAAAAAAAGTTCGTTTACTCGCTTTAGTCTCGGTATAATTCACTACCTTTGCGCTTTGAACTTACACATTATTATATTATTAATGAACGAAATCAATACACTCGTAGAAACGATTATCAAGGGAATACAAGAGAAGAAAGGCAGCGGCATCGCTGTCGCAGATTTAACACAGATAGACAGCAGCATCTGCCGCTATTTCGTAGTGTGCCAAGGAAACTCGCCGTCGCAAGTGGAGGCTATCACGGAATCGGTGGGCGACATGGTGCGCGAACAACTGCAAGAAAAGCCGACACACGTAGTGGGTTTGGAGAACGCCCAATGGGTGGCCATGGACTATACCGACGTCATGGTGCATGTGTTCCTGCCCGACGTACGAGAGTATTATGATCTGGAGCATCTGTGGGACGATGCGACATTAACTCAAATACCCGACTTGGACTAATCTCCATTCACCCTTACTTACCCTTCACCAAAAAAGAAATGGACAAGAACAACATACAGAACAGGCCAAATAACGGTCCGAAGATGAATATGCCCAAGTTCAACATGAACTGGATATACTTCATTGCCATCATGACCCTCATTGCTCTCTACTTGACGAGTGGCAACGACTCTGCAGGACAAGTGCGTACGGAGACAACATACAGCGACTTCAAGGTGTACGTGCAGAAGGGCTATGCCGACAAGATTGTGATGAACAAGGTTCAGAACAAGCTGAAGATGTACGTCAAGGCAGAGCACATTCGCGAAGTCTTCAACAAAGGCCATCAGCAGGTAGGCACAAAACCCTGTGTCGAGGTCGAGATTGGCTCTGTTGACCAGGTAGAGAAGTTCATTGACGAAGCCCGTGAGAAGAATCAGTTCACAGGCAAGCTGTCGTACGACAACCAACGTGAGGGCGACTTTCTGGGAAATCTTTTCTACCAACTGCTGCCCCTGTTGTTCATCATCGGTCTGTGGATATTCTTAATGCGCCGCATGGGCGGCGGCGGTGGCGGCATGGGCATGGGCGGTGTCTTCAACGTAGGCAAGTCGAAAGCCCAAATGTACGAGAAAGGCGGCGAACTGGGTATTACGTTTAAGGACGTAGCCGGTCAGGCCGGTGCCAAGCAGGAGATGCAGGAGATTGTGGACTTCTTGAAGAATCCTCAGAAATACACGGAACTGGGCGGCAAGATTCCCAAGGGCGCATTGCTCGTAGGTCCTCCGGGAACGGGTAAGACGCTGTTGGCCAAAGCCGTAGCCGGCGAGGCCGGTGTGCCTTTCTTCTCGATGTCGGGTTCCGACTTCGTCGAGATGTTCGTCGGCGTAGGTGCCTCACGAGTGCGCGATTTGTTCCAGCAAGCCAAGTCGAAGGCACCATGTATTATCTTCATCGACGAGATTGACGCTGTGGGCCGTGCCCGTTCGAAGAACCCCGCCATGGGCGGCAACGACGAGCGCGAGAACACGCTGAACGCCCTGCTGACTGAGATGGACGGTTTCGGCACCAATAGCGGCATCATCACACTGGCAGCCACCAACCGTGCCGACATGCTCGACTCAGCTCTGTTGCGTGCAGGCCGTTTCGACCGTCAGATACATGTTGACCTACCCGACCTGAACGAACGCAAGGAGGTGTTCAATGTCCACCTGAAACCGCTGAAGCTGGCTCAGGACGTAGACATCGATTTCCTGGCGCGCCAGACACCAGGATTCTCGGGAGCGGACATTGCCAACGTCTGCAACGAGGCTGCCCTGATAGCTGCACGTTACAACCGCGAGAATGTCGGCAAGCAGGATTTCCTGGACGCCGTAGACCGTATTATTGGCGGTCTGGAGAAGAAGACCAAGGTGATGACCGAGTCAGAGAAGCGTTCTATTGCCATCCACGAGGCCGGTCATGCCACCATTTCGTGGTTCACAGAATTTGCAAACCCATTGGTAAAGGTGTCGATAGTACCACGTGGACAGGCCTTAGGAGCCGCCTGGTATCTGCCCGAGGAGCGTGTCCTGCAGACCAAGGAAGCCATGCTCGACGAGATGTGCTCCTTATTAGGTGGCCGCGCTGCCGAGGAGCTGTTCATCGGCCATATCTCCACAGGTGCCATGAACGACTTGGAGCGAACCACCAAGCAGGCCTATGGCATGGTGGCTTATGCCGGCATGAGCGAGAAGCTGCCCAACCTGTGCTATTACAACAACGCCGAGTACCAGTTCCAGCGTCCTTACTCTGAAACAACGGCAAAGATTATGGATGACGAGGTACTGAAGATGGTTAACGAACAGTATGCACGTGCCAAGCAGATTCTGACCGATCATAAGGACGGCCACGCACAGCTGGCACAGTTGCTGGTAGAACGTGAGGTGATCTTTGCAGAGGATGTGGAGAAGATTTTCGGCCCCCGTCCTTGGCAGAGCCGTGCCGAGGAGCTGCTCGAAGCTCAGATGCGTGCCGATGCCGAACGTCTGTTGGCAGAGAGAGACGAACAACTAAAAAAATCAGAGGACTCCGAGAACTCTGAGAGCTCCGAGAACTCAGAGAACTCAGAAAAATAGCCGCTTATGAAGAATTTCATTGTAAGAACAATTACCGGCGTTTTCTTTGTCGCCGCCATCGTCGTGGGATTCCTGAATCCGCAAGCTATGATTGCCTTGTTTGCACTCGTCACCGGTCTTACCGTCTGGGAGTTCACGGGCTTGGTCAACGACCGGCCATACATCAGCATCAACCGCTTCATCTGCACCGTTTCCGGCGTTTATCTGTTTGCTGCTATGGCCGGATACAACAGCGGTATAACCCCTGCCGCGGTATTCATTCCCTATCTGGTCTCGATTATCTACCTGCTGGTGGCAGAGCTTTACCTGCAGGCCAAGGACCCCATCAACAACTGGGCATACACCATGCTGTCGCAGCTCTATATCGCGCTGCCCTTCTCGTTGCTCAACGTTCTGGCGTTCAACGCCACCCCCGACGGACAGATAGCCTTCAACACACTGCTACCTCTCTCTGTATTCATCTTCCTTTGGGTCAATGACTCGGGTGCCTATTGTGTCGGCTCACTGTTGGGACGCCATAAGCTCTTTCCGCGCATCTCACCAGGAAAGTCGTGGGAAGGAAGTGTCGGTGGAGCCCTCTTTGTACTGCTCGCCGCCTTTGCCATCGGTTGGCTCGACAACATGCAAGTGGCAGACCTTGATCACACGCTTCCCTTCTCCAGAGGCATGCTGAGCATACCCGAGTGGGCAGGACTGGGACTCACGGTCGTTGTTTTCGGCACTTGGGGCGATCTCGTAGAGAGTCTCTTCAAGCGCACCCTTGGTATCAAAGACTCTGGCAACATTCTGCCAGGCCACGGTGGCATGCTCGACCGTTTCGACTCATCTTTGCTGGCTATACCCGCTGCCGTTGTCTATCTCTATACGCTGACGCTGATTTAGCAGTTACGGTTAGCTCTTAGCCTGAAGAAGCTTCACCATCAGTTCTGCTGCATGGTCAGGCGCATCGCTCTTGCCGAGACGGCGATGCACGTCCTCGTAGGCTTCAAGCATCTGCTGACGACCCTCGCCATCAGGCAGGATCATCTCCAGTTCTTGCCGTATATTCTCAACCGAGAATGTATCGGCTACTAATTCGCGTACCACCTCACGGTCGGCAATGAGATTGACCAATGAGACATATTTCACCTTCAGCAACAGCTTGCGCAGAAAGCCAAAGAAACGGGGCATGGGTGTTCTGTAACACACAACCTGTGGAACACGGAACATGCAGGTCTCCAATGTCGCCGTGCCACTGGTGACGAGGGCGGCCGTAGCCTGGCTGAGCAGTGCATAGGTCTCGTTCATGACGAGACGCACATGCGTTCCTTCGATAAATGGCGTGTAATAGTCAACGGGAATTGACGGCGCCCCGGCCAACACAACATCATAACGTTCGCTCAGATGGCGTGTTGCCTCAATCATGGCAGGCAGGTTCTCGTTGATTTCCTGACGACGAGAGCCGGCAAGTAGCGCTATGATAGGCGACTCTCCATTTAGGGATGGGCTGGGGGAGGGCCTCCATTCCTTCACTTCCTGTGCCGTAGGATTACCGACATAGTGGATGGGGTAGTGGTGCTTCTTCTCAAAGAAATCGACCTCGAAAGGCAGGATAGAGAAGAGTTCGTCAACATCGCGACGGATATTCTTGATGCGATACTCCTTCCACGCCCATATCTTGGGAGCGATGTAATAGTAGACAGGACAGAGAGCCTGCAACTTCACGTACTTGGCGATACTAAGATTAAAGCCCGGGTAGTCGACAAGAATGACCACGTCGGGATGCCATTGGGTGATGTCCTGCTTGCACATCTTCATATTACGGAGAATGGTGGGCAAGTGGAGCAGCACAGGGATGAAGCCCATGTAGGCCAATTCACGATAGTGCTTCACCAGCGTGCCACCCTCGGCCGCCATCAGGTCGCCACCAAAGAAGCGGAACTCCGCCTCCGGGTCTTTCTGCTTCAGCGACCTCATCAGTCGTGAAGCATGCAGGTCGCCACTGGCCTCGCCAGCTATCAGGTAATATCTCATAATCCCCAGCTCTCTACCTGTTGCATCGCATCGTATGCCGTTCTGTCAAACGTTGTCGGCGTGATGGCCACATAGCCGTTGTTCAGCGCCCAGTTGTCAGTATCTGTAGCCTCGGGCTCATCGTTATGGTAGTGTCCCACCATCCAATAGTAGTCATAGCCACGGGGATGGTGACAGGTTGTAATCTCGTTGAGCCAACTGCCTTGCGCCATGCGGCAAACCTTCACGCCGAGGAACTCTTTCCCTTCGAGTTTGGGGAAGTTCACATTCAGGCAGACCCCCTTCGGCAGACCCTCATTCAGGACGCGACGCGTGATATCGACAATGTAAGGCCGTAGCGGTTCAAAGTCAGCATCAGCATGATGGTCGCAAAGAGAAAAAGCCACCGAGGGAATATACTTCATGCAACCCTCCATCACCACGCCCATAGTGCCGGAGTAGTGACTGTTCACAGAACCATTGTCACCATGATTGATGCCGCCTATCACCAGATCCGGCTTTCGCTGCATGAGCTGCGACAGCGCCAGTTTCACGCAGTCAACAGGTGTGCCGTTCGACGACCACACCTCGACGCCCTTACGCTCCCAGCGCTTCACCAATTGCAGTGGCGTGGTTGCCGAGAAGGCGCAGGCAAAGCCTGAGCGCGGCCCGTCGGGGGCGCAGACGAGGATGTCGCCCAACGGAGCCAACATATCAATAAGACAGTTTATACCCTTGGCCTCAAAGCCGTCATCGTTGGATATCAGAATCAGCGGTCTCTTGTTTGTTTCCATAATCAACGGCAAAGGTAGCACAAAACGAGCGAAATGCCAAAGGAAAACCTGTTTTTCTTTTCATTTCCGGGTTACAGCCTACAAAAACCGCCTCTCATGATGATGAATTTAAAAACACCCTCACCATACTCACCCAACAGGGCTGAAAGGCCGATGTATAAAGGGATTTGAAAAATCAGATACTCACCCGCATACTCACCCGGGTACTCACCAAATTGGTCACCTGAACGACTGAACCTTGGGGCGCAGTTCATTGGGGGCACTTTGGCGACTCACCCTGATGGTGAGTACCTGGGTGACTACCTTGGTGAGTATCTCGCGAGGGGAAACCCCTCGCAAAGCCTTTATAGACGGGCGTTTCGCGTTTCATGGGTGAGTATGGTGAGTATCTTTTTGAATTCTTTCTTTTAGGGGTGCACGAGTTTTGAAAAATACTCCATGACTTTTGGAAAATACTCATGGAGTATTTCGTGAAACTCGTGCCCTTTTGGAACAGTGTGGGTCACTTACAAAAGGGACTCCGGTGTGTACTCGTTTTTAGAACCCTCGTTGTTGTTTTCTCACTCTCATCATGCGCTCTGAGAAGCCGCCCTGGGTGACAAAGTCTTTCTCCAAGCGCTCCAGCTGCCGGAACAACAGGTAGTCAGCCTGGTTAATCAGGATGATTGCCATGTTGGCAATGGTCTCCGGCGGGCGCGTCTCGCAGAGTTGCAAGAAGAAAGCCGCGTCGTTGTGCGTCTTGCCCAGTTCGCGCATGGCGCTCCACTCTGCGGAACCCTCCTCCCACTGCCGATGCCTGCGGGTGCGCAGATAGTCGATGTAGTCTTCCAGCAGTTCTTGCAGACTGGCCTTCGCCACATTCACCAGCTTGATTTCTGTTTTGGCGCTGGTGGCAGAGGCGGCGCAACCCTCTATGATGTTCTGCTTGCCAGAGCGTGCCGCCTGTACCATCTGGTCAACAGTGCGGTCGCCTTTCTGCAGGTACTTCTGGCAAAAGTAGAACGTCATCTCGTAGATGACTTCCGTCTTTTGATAAGACAGCAGCTTGCGATAGTTGCCCGATGGTCTGATTAGCTTTTCCGGCGTGTTCATTGTTTTCTTCTTTTATTGACTTTAGGGCCCTTAGAGTCCTTAGGGTCTTTAAGGTCGTTAAAGTCCTTAAGGTCCGTTTTAGATTACAGCGCAAAGGTAAGCATAATCTTTCAAATACGAGCAGGAATGAGTAAGTTTTTGGGAAAAATCGTTGCGTTTTCATGACTGCCGTGGTTCGTCGTGGCCAAGGCCACACGCAGGCCGAGGGCCAGGTCTTATGACGTTTCTAAAATTGAATAAATGCAAAAAAAACAGTGAAACGGCAGATGTTTCACGGAAAATGCGTAACTTTGCAGCCTATATCGCTTTTTGAGAAAGTTTAGACAACAGAAATATGGGAAAGATTATCGCATTAGCAAACCAAAAAGGCGGCGTTGGCAAGACAACAACGACAATTAATCTGGCAGCCTCGCTGGCTACGCTGGAGAAGAGTGTCCTGGTCATCGATGCAGACCCGCAGGCTAACGCATCCAGTGGTTTGGGCGTAAACATTCAGGAGGTGGACTGCTCCATTTATGAGTGCATCATCGACAAGGCCGACGTGCGCGATGCCATCTATACCACTGACATCGAGGGACTTGACATCATACCCAGCCACATTGACCTGGTGGGTGCTGAGATTGAGATGCTGAACTTGGAGAACCGTGAGAAGGTCATCAAGCAGCTGTTGGAGCCCATCCGTAACGAATATGACTATATCTTGATTGACTGCTCGCCTTCATTGGGCCTCATCACTGTGAACGCGCTGACAGCTGCCGACTCAGTCATCATCCCTGTGCAGTGCGAGTACTTTGCCTTGGAGGGTATCTCTAAACTGCTGAACACCATCAAGATTATCAAAACGAAGCTGAACCCGAAACTCGAGATTGAGGGTTTCCTGCTGACAATGTACGACTCTCGCCTGCGTCTGGCTAACCAGATTTACGACGAGGTGAAGCGTCATTTCCAGGAACTGGTGTTCAAGACCGTTATCCAGCGCAACGTCAAGCTGTCGGAGAGTCCGTCACACGGTCTGCCCGTCATCCTCTACGATGCAGACTCCACTGGTTCGAAGAACCATCTGGCGCTGGCCAAAGAAATCATCAGTAAAATGAAAAGTGAAAAATAGCAATGGCAGTCAAAAAGAAATATGCAAGTTCACACGTTCTGGGCCGTGGCCTGGACGATATCGGCAGTGGGCGCGGACTCGACGCGCTCATTGACACCAGCGACGTGAAAACCGAGGGCTCATCAAACCTCAACGAGATACCTATCAGTCAGATAGAACCCAACCCCGACCAGCCTCGTCGCGACTTCGACCCTGAGGCCATGCAGGAGCTGGCAAGCAGCATCAAGACTCTGGGCATTATCGCCCCCATCACGCTGCGTCAGGTTGCTGAGGACCGCTATCAGATCATTGCCGGTGAGCGCCGTTGGCGTGCCTCGCAACTGGCAGGCCTGCAGACCATTCCCGCCTATATCCGCACCGTCGAGGACGAGAATGTCATGGAAATGGCGCTGGTGGAGAACATCCAGCGTGAGGACCTGAACGCTATAGAGATAGCACTGGCTTACCAGCATCTGGCA
>Ga0247611_10003934_pt1 | contig 21327 bp, 21 predicted proteins | sample 177DNAGHGhighgp2_FD_192422 | JGI IMG/M metagenome (GOLD analysis project Ga0247611, IMG submission 192422) | Sheep rumen microbial communities from Palmerston North, Manawatu-Wanganui, New Zealand - 1770 DNA GHGhigh gp2 | ecosystem: Host-associated > Mammals > Digestive system > Stomach > Rumen...
TGTTCAGAATTGTTCAAAAGATGTGAAGGTCCAGTATCTGTAGCTATGAAAGATAGTGGATTATCAAATAGTGATATCAACGAAATTATTCTAGTTTGAGGTTCTACGAGAATGCCTCAGATTCCTGGAATAGTTCAAAAAGCTTTAGGAAAAGCTCCAAAGGCTACTGTAAATCCAGATGAAGCAGTAGCTCAATGAGCAGCTATTCAATGAGGAATTATTCAATGAGATGTAACTGATATCTTATTGCTTGATGTTACTCCATTAAGTTTAGCTGTAGAAGTTGAAGGAGGATTGGCTCATGTTATGATTCCAAAAAATACTACAATTCCTGCCAAAAAATCAAATATTTATACCACAGCTGCAGATAATCAGACTGCTGTTACAGTTCATGTGACACAATGAGAGAGACAATTCGCTAGAGATAATAAATCACTTTGAATGTTTAATCTAGAATGAATTCCTCCAATGAGAAGATGAATGCCTCAGATTGAAGTAACATTCGATATCGACGCGAACTGAATCCTTAATGTAACAGCTCAAGAAAAATCTACATGAAAACAGCAATCTGTTACAATTGCAGGTTCTACAAATATTTCAGATGAAGAAATTGAAAAAGCTAAAGCTGAAGCAGAAAAATTTGCTGAAGAAGATCGTAAGAGAAAAGAAGTAATTGAAGCTAAAAACTGACTTGAATCAATGGTTTATGCTATTGAATGACTTGGACAGGAATATAAAGAAAAGATTTCAGATGAAGATAAAGAAACTATCAATAAATTAGTAGCTGATGGTAAGGCTATGAAAGATAAAGAAGATGCTACAGTTCAAGAAGTTAAAGATGAAACAGATAGGCTTCAGAGAGAATCTCAGCCGTTGTTCCAAAAATATGCTCAAACAGCACAGCAAAATGCTGATGCATGAGCTAATGGATGAGAAACTCCAGCAGGAGAGTCTGGACCAGTGGAATGAGAAGTAGTAAATGCATAATTAAATAAAGAATAAAGAAAAATCTGATTGAATGCGATGTTCAGTCAGGTTTTTTTATAAAAAATATTTACAATTCCACTCTTTCTTCTTCCCCAGTTTGCATATTTTTTACTTTATAAATTCATTCACTCCATTCTCATTCTCCTAAGATTACTACATAAGGAATTCATTTTTTATCCGCATATCAGAACTGTTTTCCTAGTTTATCAGCCTGATAATATAATTCACAATTTTTACCTTCTTTTTGAAATTTATTAATAAGTTTCAAAATCTGACCGTTAGTTTCAGGGAAGTTCAAGAATAAGTATTCTGTTGCAGTTTTTTGTTCAGATTTTTCATCATTTTCTCCAAAAATTTTAGACAACAGGCGTGAAATTCAGATAGAACCTCCAAATCCAGCATAAATATCTTTCTTAGGATTTAAATATCCAATTAAATGCTCATATCTTCAACCTCCACATATAGAACCTAATCATTCATCATTTTTAAGCATTGCTTCAAATACAGTTCCGCTATAATAATCTAGTCAACGAATAATTTGTAAATCTATTACATAACTCAACTTTTCTCATGTACTCTCTTCCCAAGTTTCAAAGAAATTCAAAACTGATTTTAATTCAGCTAATCATTCATAGAATAACTTGTTCTCACTTAACTTATCTATTTCTTTGATTTCTTTCACTGTGTATGTGCGAGAGATTATTTCATTAATTTTTTCCGCTATTCATTTTTCGATTCATTCATCCATTATAGATGCAATGAAGTTTTCTGCTCAGATTTTTCTTCTTTTGTCGATATATGAACAAACAATAGGAGTTTTTTCTTCTCCAATCAAATCATTCAAAAGTCAGATTATCAATTTTCTATTGCTTATGTGGAACACAGCTTTATCATCCACTTCTAATTTCTTCAACACAGCATCCAAAGCATGCATCAAAGTTAGCATAGTCTCCCCATCATAGTAAAGTACAGTTTTTTCATCATCTCTTCTCCAAATTACATCTATATCGCATTGCCAAAATTCACGATAACGTCATTTCTGAGCCCTTTCTCCGCGTCGTGCAGGTTGAATTTGGAATCTTTTGAATGGAAAAGTTAAGTCATTTTCCCAATCTAAAACATATCTTGCGAAAGGTACAGTTAAGTCAAAATGTAGAGCGTAATCTTTCAAATCACTAGCTCATTGTGCTAAACCATAAAGTCCAAAAATCTGTTTTCATGTTTCTTCTCAGTTCTTAGACAATAGGACAGCATTACTTTCTACTGCAGGAGTATGGATATGAGTATATCAAAATAATTGAAATTGGTTCTGAATTTCGCTGATTAATTGATCGAAAATGCGTTGTTCACTAGGGGAGTATTCCACAAATCCTGAGGGACGTAAAGTCATAATTACACAAAAAACATGTAAAAAACCAGATTGAATGATATTTGATTGACTATAAAATTCAAGTGGAGTTTCCTTCGTTTTTTATAATTTAATTCTCAAAGAACGTTCACAGGAAAAAGAAATGAGAAAAAAAGCTAAGTTACTTAGATAAAAATATATTCCTTTTTTAGAAAATAGATACTCCAGATTTATCTGGAAGGAGATTTTTAAGTCTAAGTTGTGTAAAAATCATCCATCAATTGCAGTATTCTCAGTTTATTTTATATTGTTTTGGTATGTTATAAAACTAAAAATATTGATATTTTAAGCTTTTTATATATATTTTATATACTTTTATGTTTGAATAATCTTATAGTATGGAAGTAGAGCATAGTAAACCTAGAAAATTTTCTGAAAGTAGTGATTTAAAAACCTTCCTTAGAAGTATAAGGGGTAGATTAAAAAAAATTATTAATAAAGATTTTGGAGAAAATGTTGAGAAAATTTTAAAAAAAACGAGAACGAGATTGGGAGATGTTTTTTATAGTTATTTTTGAAGTATTGATAATTTTTATAATCTTTTGAGAAAAATTGAACAGTATGATGCTTTTTATGATATCAGTAATGCTGATGATCCTTTCTTTACATGAACTTATAGAAAAAAATGAAAGTATGGATTCGAAGTACCCGAAAGAGATGAAAGCTGAAAAGTAAGTCTTGTTAAAAAAGAAGCAAAATATGATAAAATTTATTCTGAATGATGATTTTTTATAGTGGAGAAAGATGGTAAAAAATGATTGTTTAATATGTGGTGACAGCAGATATTAGATTTAAAATATGATGAAATTAAGGTAATAGATAATTTTATCTTTTTTGAACAGAGTGGGTCTCGGAAAATGATGAATAGGACTAAGACTTTAGAGGAAGCAAATGATTTATCATATACAGAAATTTTACAGAATAAACGTTTAAAATTACTATGATATCATGTAGTTATTATTAAATCAGAAGATGGTAAAATTTGATTATTATCGACAAAAGATGGAAAAATAATATTCGAGCCATCATATGATAAATATAGGATAGATTTTCTGGGAAATAGAATTATTTTTGAAAATACATCGACATGAGAATCTTGTTGCTATGAGGAACCGTCTAATGAAGATATATAGATAAATTTATATATTATTTATAAAAATTTTACATAAAAAAACGGAATAGATGTATTAGTAATCTCGTACATTCCATACGCGATTTTCTTCGTAATGTTTTGAATGTTCTCATGAAATACTTATATATATCGTAGGTCCATTTCAAATATGTGATATTTTAATATAAGATGGTGTTTTCTCTTCAACTCTATATACCTCATTATCATATAAACAATATTCAATTCATTCACGATTTCCTGAAATGACTACTTCGTGATTATTATTTTTTGGTATTAGACAGTGATTCAATTCGAACTCAAGACCTCAGTATATTAAATAATATTTTCAATCTTTTTCAATGATAGGATAATGATAAATATCATCTATGTATTTCTTTCAGTCATCTCCTTCTTTAATTACTTGAATAGGATCAACAACTTCACAATTAATTTTCGGATTAGAGTCATTCAGTTCAATTCATTGCTGTTTTTGTCCTTCTTGACCAGAATGTGGATTTTTACAACTACTAAAATTTAAGGCCGCCAAAATAGCCATTACAAAAATTAAATTTTTTCATCTGGTTCCTAATCAGTTTTCTGAAGTAGTAATTCAAGTTTCTATTCAAGCCATATGAAATATTAGTAAAATATAAAAATACTATATATTTATATTATATACATAAAACAATAAAAAAGTCAAGTAGATTTGTTTACATAGAGAGAAAGCTGATTCTCAAAGAACGTTCACAGGAGAAAGAGATTAGAAAAGAAGCGAAATTGTTTAGATAAAGAAAAGCTTCTTTAGCCTCTCTTGATAAAGAGGGGAGATTTTTCTCCTTGATAAAATATCTAATACATAATATACTTATCATCCTGACCATAGTAATAACTCTTAATTTTGAGTACATCTCATTTTCTCGCTCAGAATTCTTCCAATAAATTGATATATCATTTCTGGTCCATCTGCTTCCAAAACCACATTTCAGCTTCATCATTTCCCCATGGAGTGATGAAAACTAATCTACAAATTTCAGCATTTTTGATTTCATAAACATTTGTATATCTTGCAGCTGCAGGTTCCAGATATCATTCATCTACCAAGAAATCTTTTTCTTCATCTGTGATATCTGTGATCATTTCTCCATCTTCATCATCAAAATCTAGTGCAATTTTTGGTTCAACCGTAGGTATCTCCATTTTTGGTAATTTTTTGAGCATTTCAGCCAATCCACGACACCATTCTCACACTCAATAATATGTTCACGCGGAAGTGATGAAAATATTTTTTCTGATTAAATCCTCAGGTAAAGGTTTATATCAATGTTCTTTCAGATAATCAGTAAAAATCTGAATTAATAATTTCTCATATTCAGCTAATAATTCTTCATCATTTATTAAATCATATTTGTTCAATACAAAAACAACTCTTTTAGTCATGAATAAATCTCCATCTACATACACATTGAAATTAATTCAGTCTCATTGCTTTTCAAATGTGAATTTATAATCATCTTCGTCTTGTAAAAATTTCTGCTCAATATATATACGAATTTCATCGAATAGTCAGTTCGTTTCCTTGATTCATTCATCGTAGCGAGACATATCCATCACCATAGCAAAAATTCTAGCTTTCAAAACGTGGCGTAAGAAGTCATTTCCTAGTCATTTTCCCTCAGCAGCTCATTCTATTAGTCATGGAATATCTACCATATTAAATTTATAATCTCCAACGGATACACTTCATAGATTAGGCACTAATGTCGTGAAAGGGTAGTCGGCTACCTTAGCTTTCGTAGATGCGGCACAGTTAATCAGTGAGGATTTTCCAACGCTTGGATTTCAAATTAGTCCTACATCTCCGAGTAGCTGTAATTCCAAAATCAGATTTAATTTCTGTCCAGGCTCTCATAATAAGAAAAAATTTGGATATTGATTCACAGCATCTTTGAAATGAATATTTCATTTTCAACCGATTCCTCATGCCACAGCTTTCCAAGTTTCTCAATCCTCAGTGAAATGATGTAATATCTTACCAGTTTCAGCATGTTTTATCATAGTTTCTACTGGCACTATCAATGTCAAATCAGGTGCATTTGCTCCGTATTGGTCTTTGGTTCTTCCATCTTCTCAGTTCTTTGCTTTGAATATTTTCTTGTATTTATATTCCAGTAATGTGCTTTCATCTTTGCTTGCTTGAAAAATTATGGAACCTCAGTTTCCACCATCTCATCCATTTGGTCATCAGTAGGGAATTCAGCTTTCTCTTCTCCCACTAGCGAGCCCGTTTCATCATTTTCATGATTCTACACTTATTTCCACTTCATCATAGAATTGCATAATTTTTCAGACAATAATAAAATCTATCAAAAATTATAAAAAAATCTGAAAATAAATCAAGTTTTCACTTTAAAATATGAGTAAATATAATAATCCATTACTAATCACCCAAAACATTTAATCACCAATCAGGTACTCATTTTTTAACTATAGATTGTAGTCAGACTTCCATATTTCCATAATTAGCAAATACAGTAACTAAATACTCTGAATATGGAATTGGTTTATTATCATTATATATACAGAATGTTGCAACTTCATCTCAAGTTCCAGGATTTTTGATGGTTAAATATTTACGACTTCCACTTAAATCATTCAAGTGGTTATTTAGAAAATTAGACAAATAATTTGCATTTCAAGTTTCTACATAAATATTACTCAAGTCTCAGTTCACATCATCATAATCAAACAGTCAAAATGTGAAATAATCAACGGTTCATCAATTCCATATACTTCAATTATATTCGATTTTCAAATTTTTAATATCATTTACATTGAGCGAGGTAACTCATGTAGAGTCGCTTAGAATATCCTTAATGTTACTATTTGATTGATTATCTGTAAATAAAGATAACACAATTCATTGACCAGTTCCTAATGTAATTTCATTACCTGGTGCACATTTGTCAGATTCTCTAATATCATCTGTCAAATATAGGAAATTTCATGAAATGGACATATCAAAATATGGGTTAAATCCAGAATATTCAGGTAATAAATTTCAAGTCACAATTACGCTTCCACTTGCTATATGGTGTTCAAATCAGGCCTCACGATGGTAAACTTCTGTAAGTGCTAATTCATTCCCTGCTTTTGCTATATAGAACGCTCTAAAATAGTTGAATGTCATATTCCCATAAGTCAGTAAGCGTTGGATTTGATTAATAGAAAGCATAGAAATTACACTACTAGCCAACAATATGAAAATCACAAGCAATGAGACATTACCTTTTAATCTTTTATTTCTGATTTTTTTCAATAGCTTTTTCATTTTATAGATTTAGATTAAAAAATAATTGTAAAGGTAGATCTATCTTATTAGTTCCAGTTGGTTGGTACAGTGGAGCATATAGGTGAATAAACATCCAAAATGCAGGTTGGTGAAGTTCATTCTGAGGCATCATTCCTTCAGAAATAACACAATCTCAATCATCCTCACCTATACAAAAATATTCTTTATCGCTATTATAAGGAATTACTCTGAACTTCACACTTGATATAACTACCTTTCAAGGAGTAGTAAGTTGAGTTATGGTTTCTCATTGCTTCATAACTAAATAACATCCAGTATAATCTTGAATAACTTTATTTATGTTTCATTCTTCGTCGGGTTCAAAATTTTTATCCAAATCGAGACAATCTCATGTTGTATAAATGCTAGTTCATGACCATTGTCATCATGTTAGATATAAGATATCTGTAAATCATGAAGTAGTACTAAGATTTCCACTGTAAGCTTCATAATCAATAGTAGCCTCATCAGAAATAGCTTGAAAAACCTGAGTTAGAATTAGAGATTCTTCAGAGAGATTTTTTTCCTGTTCGATTCTCAGTGCAGTTTTGGAAATTGTAAGATAAGACTCGGTTAAAACAACAGCCAAAATTCAGATAATGACTATCACAATCATCATCTCAATCAATGTAAATCATTTTAGTGTTGCTTTTTTCATCATAGCCTACAAAAATCTAAATAAAATATTATTCATTAAATTCATAATTTCATATAAAGGTTTCCATGACTTTTTCTCCAGTTAGATATCATTTTTTGTACAATACATGAGATTCAATTTTAAGCAATTTATCAGTATCTACAACATTTCCATCTTCAGCTATAACTCACGTAATTAGTAAATATCTCGCAAACCGAGTTCTTTCATCATCATTTCATGCATGGTCATAGAGATATCAAGTTATTCATTCTACGATATTTCAAGTATGAAAATAAATCTGATATCCACTAAACATAGAATCAAAATCTTCCAAAGTACTCAAACTTCAAGTTTCTACATGAATATATTCATTTCCAGTTCACATTCAGATTTTTAATATTTTGTTTTCATCTCCAGATCAGAAATATCACGCACAAAATGGATTTTCATTTTCTTCGTACGGAGAAGCCTTTAAATTTTCTATATGATTAAATATGCAATTCCAAGGTAATTCTTTATGATAATTTGCATCACGTAAATTAAACATCAATTCAATTCATTCACGAGCAAGAAAAGCTGACTTTATCTGAATATCAGCATAGTCTTTATTTCTCAAAGTCTGAGAAAGTCATTGTAATACTACCAAAATTCCAATACAAAAAACCACAATAACAATCAGAGTTTCTACTAATGTAAATGCTTTAAAATTTTTCATAGTTTTAATAGTATTATAAATTAATTATTTGAGGTAATCTTATTTTTTAAACCTTCACATTTTGATTCAGACATTTCCATAAGTCTACAATTTTTTTCCTGAATTTCAAAGCAATAATCTCTGCTATCATTTACACGAATTATCATCACAACATTATTATTTTCCTCTTGTTGTCCCTCTTCTTCTCCCTCTTCTTCTCATTCTCATATTTTACAAGAGATTTGATATGGAGTGTACGTTAATTTAATATTATCTACCTTATTATTTTTGGGACTTGAGGTGTCAGTGTCATAATAATTTTTTGTAATATATTTTATCACAAATTTATCTGTGAATGTATTTTCTATGTTGTTATCCTCTTCCTCACTTTTTGCATTGTACTTAAAATCTATTTTATTTTCTCATCATGAAAAAGTTACGTCCATAGTGTTATACATCATTCATGCAAAACTTGAAGATCATAAATTTCTAGAATAACGAGACTGCATTTCAGCGAGAATCGATTCTTTCACAGTTTTGTCTCTCACTTTTTGAATTTGATCTCATGATAGGAATAAAGTTGCAGTAAATAAAATACCAATAATAACCAAAACAATCACCATCTCAACCAATGTGAATGCATAAGCAGATTTATTGTTTTTATTTATCTTTGACATTATGTAATTTACAACATATACAATATAAAATATTTTATCAAACTCCAGCAGAATCCATTACTGCAAATATCAAGCTAAATACTCCTAGAGCAATTAATAACACAATTCATCATACAAAAATCAAAATGAAAGGCTCGATTGCTTTTGAGAAGTTTTTAATAGAATTATCAAGTTCTTCTTGATAAATATCAATCACGTTTTGCATTGCATTTTCAAGGTTCGCAGTTTCTTCTCACACTTTAATAAGAACAGATACACTTGATGGAATTATATCAGGATGTTCGCTAATAGGTTCATATAAACTTTTACCTAGAGAAATATCAGCCAAAACTTTTTCAATCATCGACTGATACAAAGGAATTTTTAATACATCACGCAAAAGTCTGAAAGTATCGACATAATCCATACCACTTCATATCATCAATTTCATATATCTGGCCCATTTAATAAGATAGTATGACTTACTCATATTTCAGACAATAGGCATTCTAATCAATAATTTATACATTTGTTTTTTTCATTTTTCAGTTGCTGAGTATGTTATTCCCAATAAAATGAATAAGAAACCAAAAATTAAGATTCGCTTTCGATAACTAACAATAAAATCTGAAAAATTTTTCAAAACCATAGTAATGGCTGGCATCTCTGTTACAGAACTACTCAAAGTATCAAAAATGCCAGGCAAAACAAAACCAAATAGATATATTACAGCTATAATTGAAATTATAATCAAAGCTACAGGGTAAATCATAGCTCATACATATTTTTGTTTAATTTCGCTCAAATATGCATACTCTTCAGCTAATGATTGTAATACATTAGGTAGATTTCCACTAACTTCTCAGGTTTTGATAATCGCAGAATCTCATTCATCAAAATATTCTGGTAATCTACTGATTGCATAAGACAATTCTTTACCTTTATCCAAATATCCATAAACCACTTTTGCAACATTTTTAACAGCTGCATTGTCTGATGTTGTTTGGATGGTTCTCATTGCATCTAGAAGAGGAACTCACCCTTTCATCATATATACTAATTCTTTATAGAAAAGAATCTTATCTTTTCAAGAAAATGTAGTTTTATCGGAAGAATCCAAAAAATATTCAATTATTTTATCCACAAAAGTTCATTTAGACATAACCTTATCTAAATCATATAGTTCTGTTTTTTGGTTTTTGTCGGTCATTTTTGATAAATGAAAACAAATTAAATTTTTAACAATTATTTTTTAATGTTCTTGAAAATATCTTTAAAAAAAGATTCTGATTCTTTTCAATTTTCAATCTCTTCATCTTGAATATTTTCTGAATTTATTAAATCATTGAGATTCTCACATTCTTGCATACCATCAAATTTCTCATCATAATAATAATAAGCTATCATTGAAATATTTGTAACTTGAGGTTCATCTTTTGATACTATATCATATGAAACAGATTGGATTTTGTATAAAATACGATTATTCTTATCTTCTACCATTTTCTTTTCTACATTATATAAGAATCAAGTCAAATCTCACACAGTTTTGAACTCAATTTCAACGTCTACAGGTACTTGGAAAAATTTATTATTTCAATTACTTACAGAGCTAGGTTCTCAAATATTAATTCTCAAAATATCTCATACTTTATTTTTGTCTCATCCAGAAATATTGTGTTTAATAAGGTATTCATTCAGATTCTTGATAACAGTTTTTTCATCAACGTGCATTTTTTTGTTATATAATGAATTTAACTGAAGATAAGATAAAGGGACAGATAAATCATAACTTACATCTTCTCATGATCATGTCATCCATGTTTCTGGCAGATCTCTACAATTATCTTTTCTATTAAGACAATTTTTTAGATTCGTATCGTTAGCTACTATACCATTTTCTTCATCACATAGATATTTCATATCATCTTCTGCAATTCTTATATCATTTTTTAAGCTACTTAATCTCGTAGTAAGTTGGTTGTAAGTTGAACGACTATTATCCAATTTCCTATTAATATTTGGAATCCAACTAATAAAAAAGGCGCAAATAAAAATGATGAGTAATACAATGTACACTTTATATTTAGCAGTAACGATTCTCACTCTTGATATGGAAACTTCTCCATTTGATTTTTGTTTAGTAAGTTCATCTTTTACAGTGTTTCCTGATGCCTTATCATTCTGTAAAAGCCTTTCCATAATTTCATTATTTTCCATTGTTAATAACGTTAGCAGTTAAAGTAAATTCATATCCCAATTTTTCATTGGATTTTTGATAAGTTTTGATAGCTATGTTATCCAAAAAATCTAGCTCTTCAAACCTAGCTATAAGTCATGTATTAGAATTAGCTCAGCGGTATAGTATGCTTAAATTTGATACACGTCAATTTAGCTTGATTCTTTCTAATGAGATTTCAAAATTTGAAAATTCAATATTAAACGTATCAGATTTATCTACATCTAATAAATCTCCAAAGATAGCCAAAATTGCATTTATGTGATCTGACCACGGCATCATATGATTATTAGCTTCCATATTTTTAACATATTGAAGTTTATCATATCCAGGTTTGTCAGAAAAACTATTTAATTCAGCCTCTTTCTTCGTGATTTTTCATTGTACATTTTTTATATCATGTTCGATATAAATATTAGAAACCTTTAAATAAGACCATCGAATAAACAATCATAAAAAAACCAGTAGTATACACCAAAAAATCTGTTTGTAATTCGTGGTTTGTTGTGTACGTGTTGCCATGAATATAACTAAAAGAATAAAAATTCTACTCTCAATTATATTCACTTTTTATAAAAAATGCAAATTTTAGGGGACTTTTTTATTTTCTTAAAATATATATGATTCTATCAATATCTCATTCAAATAATTTATACTTATATTCTTTTTCTAAAACTAGTTTTTTCTTATTTGCTGTATCTATTAAAACTTTTTTTTCTTCTTCATTTACTTGTTTCATTAAAGCTATCCTTCATCATTTTTTAACTAGGGGAGTAGCTCGATTCAATAATTTATCAGAATAAGCTACAGCACGAGCTGTAACCAAATCAAAAGTCTGATTTTTGATATCTTCTATTCTAGTTCGTATCATTTCTACATTCTTAACACCTAATTCATCTAAAATTTCTCAAACGGCGATAGTTTTTTTCTTGACAGAATCGATTCATACAAAATTACATTCTGGATGAGAAATTGCTAATGGCATTAGTGGAAATCCTCATCCAGTTCCAATATCTGCGATTTCCATTCATTCTTTTCGGTCGATAATTTTCTCCAATTCTAAACTATCTTGAATGTGTTTTACCTTCACTCAATCTCTATCACGAATGGCTGACAGATTTATTTGTTTATTCTTTCCTAAGAAAGTGTTGATTAAATTATCTCGATTTACCATTTTATCTTAAAAATCAAAATTAAAGACAATATTTGTTTATCCAAAATATGATATTAAATATGGTATATTCTCGTTTTTAAATGTTATAGGAATAGAGAGTCAATCCTCATTTTTTATAGAAATTTTTGGAGTTCTCTCATTTTCTATTATTAATTCTGCCCAAATGGTATTTCAATTGTCGTCTTCTCAGTTTTCCATAAAAAATTTAGGTAACTTAGAATTTTCCATTTTTATTTTCATCCAAACGGTATTTCCACTTCCATCTTTCCCATTTTCAAGGCAGTATATAGGGTAATCCCCATTTGTTTGTTTTCGTGATTCAAATTTATTTGTTTCACCATTATCTTTACATAGTTTATCGGTTCTGCTTTTTAACTTTGATTCTATATTATTAATAAGAAAATCAGGTATATTATCAGATTTTTTCGCAATTTGAATTATATTATCATTTTCATCAAACTTACTTCAAGGAATAGAAATAACATCAAGTTGCCTTATACTATCAGTATTATTTTTATATTTTCATTCATAAATATATACATCATTATTATGAGCATAATCAATGATTATCGGATTCAATGATGGAACTTTAATATGAATAAAAGTATGAGCACTTATGTCACTAGACTCCTCAAATTGTAGGAATTCTATTCATAAATTGATGTATTGAGCTAAATCAGGGAATCTTTCCTTTATTTTATTAATTGTGTATAAAGTTTGAGAAATGCATGGATTCATATAAAAAATTCATTTTCATTCTTCTTTCCTCTTCTCTATATCAGAGGGAGAATGATTAATTATATTTGATATCTCTTCATTTGATCAATCTAATTTATTTGGATAATACTCTTTTTTTAAAAAACATAAGGGAATGATATCGAAAACATCTTGTATTATCTTTTCAGTTTGATTTTTCCTACTAAGAACTGTATCAATTCTGCTTGTATAATTATGTTTAACCGGATAATGTATTTTGTATCCTGTATGAGTATTAATATTTCTCATAATTTAATTATTAAATAAATAACACATTATTTATATGTATTCTATATTTAATGTCAATAAAATTTATTCAATATGATTTAATGTAACATAATGTATAATTAATTTTACATTACGAAATCATCAATCAATGCAATATCATTTCCAGACATCATTCAGATTATTTTTTCTTTTGATGTTCAATTTTTAGTGATAAACATTGCACCAAGTCATTTTCACTTTCTTTTTCTAGTAGTGAAAATTTCGTCGGCTTGATACATATTTATATTACTGCTTACAAACATATAATCTTTAATCGCTGTAGAAATATGCAGATGTTCTACTCTCACTTTGGATAAATCGATAAAATTCTGATCGAGCATTTCATTTGCAATTCGCTGAAGAATTCAGCTTTCAGTTATTACTCACAAAAATTCTTCTTCATCATTATAAACAGGAATATATGTATATCAATCAGATTTTATATTTTTTAAAACTTCTGAAACTTTATCTCAGAGATGAACCGTGTAAACTTCCTTTCTGAAATAATCTATACATAGAGGAGGTTCTACAATCTTTTCAATAAATTCTGAAAGTTTATTGATAGCACGGTCTGTTGGAATAGCATAAAGATATTCATCCACTTTCAATCCATGCACGATATGATTTCTCAATTCTCCAAAATATTTCAATTCACTCAAATGTAATTTCACAAACCATGAAATAGCAAATTTTCATTCACTGATTTGTTTGAGTTTATCATTATACGGCATAAATCTATCTGTTTCTACTAATGTATCAAAAAATTTATCCAACTCATTGAATAAAGAAAGATATTTCATAACAATAGCTTGTTCTTCCTTTTCTTTTTGGTTTTGATTATCAGTTTTAACTGTATCTGACATATCTTTTATTAACTATATTAAAAATTCTGACACTTTAATTATAGTCAAAATTTTTATTTTTGCAAAAAAACCGATATAAAATAAAAAACACATAAAATTTGCAAATTTTTACCATTGTATATATAATATACAATACAAAACACATTTCATATTTTTTAAGTAAAAATTCTTTATGAAAATTCATGTTTATTCTTCACCAAGCCGAAGAGTGAGGGAAACAGCTAATAAAGCAATGAACGCTATGGGGGTTTATTATAAAGAAAGAATAAGAAGCTGTCTATTTCTGAAAATTACCGATCCGTCATCCTCTGATTTTCTTTCTTTATTAAAAAATAATAGGAGAAGTGGTATCCCTGAAGAAAAATTTGTTACAGATTTTTTAAAATGAAAATGGGCATATTATGATAAAGATAAATGAATATTGGGCCACCCAATTAATCTAGCAAAACCGTATTTATACGATATGAAAAGAATTTTTGATAGAGTATCGAGAAGTAATAGCAACAGAATAAGTACATTTATTTATTTTAGACATTGAGATAAGACTTGAATAAATTGAGATCTTTCAGAATTATGAATGAAACAAGCTGAAAATTTATGAAAAACTCTAAGATCAGATTTAAAAGAAATGGAAGAAAATTCAGATAGTTATGATAATCCAATTTATATAGCATGACATAATACTTTTTTTGAATCAGTTGTTGCTTCTTTGTTCTTTTGAAGAAGAAATAAAAATGGATTAGATTTACATGATAAATCTATTTTAGATTCATGGCTAACTGTTATTCCAACAAATTCAAAAGATATATTTTCTGATTTTAATGATGAAGAATATAAAAATTTACTACAATCATGAGATGAGGAGAAAATAGAACAAAGAAAAAAAGAGTTATTAGATCTTAAGAAAGAATATAAAAAACTAGATTTTGATGAATATTTAGCTGAAGATTGGCAAAAAATGTTAGAATTTACAGAACAGATAAAATTTATATTTTATCCACCAAAAAATGGGGAAGAATCATATATGGAGATACAATGGAGATGAAAAACAGAGAAAATTACTAAAACAGAGTTTGATAAAATAGTTTTAAGCTTAGGTAAGGAAGAAAAAAATGATTTAGAAAAAAATGATTTAGAAAATAATGATAAACTGAAGCTTAGTAGCTATAAGTATAATATTCAAAGTAGTGAGGAATCATCTTTTGAACCAATAGAAGATAAGGAAAATGAAGAATGAAATAGTAAATTAGTGAAAGATGGATTTGTAAATGAGAAATGAGCATGAAGAAATATAAACGATATGAAAAAAATTGACTGAGTAATAAGAGATATGGAAGATAAGTGAATAATAGGAGTATCAGAAAAAGAGGGTTGATTATATTGTACAATAAGGCTTCCATGATATAAAGAGGTCCATTGGTTTGAACCGAATTTAAAAGAAAATTCAGATAATGAATATAAATGAGTGTGCTCGTACTTATTTTGATGAAACGCAATCATAAAAACCGAGGTAAAATTGAGTTGAATGATTTGAAAAGATTTGGCTAAACGAAAGAATGAAAAACTTGCAAATTATTTAAAAGAGAAAGAAAAAGAAGGCTTAATCTTTGAATGAGAAAATGGAGATCAGAGACTCAAATTTATTAATTTGTTTGGTGACTATTTGGATAAGCACTACAATCTAAAATTGGATGATTTAGGAAAAGAAAACGCCTTTTTTAGAGCAATACATTCAATATGATTATTCCATTCAAATTGCTGAAAGTGAGAATCTCGTAATATTATACAATGTGATGAAGAAGGATGCTATATATTTAACAGTGAATGTCCTAGTTTACTTTGATCAATTTTATTGACAGATTGTAATATTTAATTAATCGATATTTAATTTTGAAAACTTATCATCGTATAATTCTAAAAACTCAGTATAACGACGATAACAATTTTCGTTAAAAATAGGGTGCCAATGTGGAATTAAAGAGTGAATAGTTTTCATTAAGTTTCATTTTCTTGAAAGTTTAGTCTTTATTCACGCTGTAATACAGTTATCAATAACGAATTTGGATATTTTTATGATATCATTTTGTTCATCATTATTTAATTTTTCTAGATAATATGGGTGAAATTTTGAGTCCAACAAAATACATATCATATCATGTATACTAGCTCATTCTTCTACAATTTCTTCTTTTATAATTTTTTTATGAGCATCCTGAAATTCTTGAGTAAATAAATCAATCAAATTAAATTCTTTTCATTCGGTATCGATTAAAAGATTATTAGGATTTGCACTATCAATAAACTGCCCATTATCTTTTAAGTATTCCAATTGCTTTGCAAATTTATCATACGCTTCAATAGGGAAATCTTTAAATAGATTTATTTTTTCTAAATATTGTTTTGCCATATCTTGAGTGGCTGAATTATTGTCACATATATATTTTATTACAGATATATAATCATCGACAGAATTTGGCGTTCATTTAATAAATTCTTCTATTTCTATATCATAATTATTCGTTAAGAATGTCTGACTAAAACTATATTTTGGAAATCTTAAATCTACCTTTGTAAAAGGTAAAACTTTATCTAGTGGCTCCTTTTTATATAAATATGCAATAACATAATCTTCTAAGTTGGGGAATAAATATACAATTTTATTAGTACCAGAACCAATTTTTTTTGCTGATGGTAATATGTTTTGTATCGTTTCCTCGAGAGGAGTGTTTCAATAAATACTTTCATATTCTTTTATGAATTTTTCGTAGACATTGCTCATTTTACAAAGATATGCAATAAATATAACATAAAGTATGCTACATTTTTATTATGAAAAATAAAGATCATTTTTATTGTAATAACAATTTTTGCAAAAAAACCGTTGCATTTTTCAAAAGAATCATTATATCTCAAAACTGACAAGTATTTTATTTTTTAGTGCTCAGAGATGGCAAAAAGATTAGCAACAAACAGAACAATTGAAGTTATTTTGCTCCAGAATGACAAGCATTTATGAGAAAAATATGAAATTGTTAGGGTAAAACCTATTTACGCTAAGAATGTATTATTTCCAAATAAGATAGCAATTCTTGCAGATAAAGAAGCAAAAAATAATTATGCTCAAAAAATGGAAGCTGCTAAAGCTAGCAGAGAAAAGAAAGCTGCTTCACTTGAAGATTTGTTCTCAAAAATTACAGCAGATGATGGAATCGTAATTACTAGAAAAGCAAACAAAGACAACACATTATATGCTAAAGTGGATGAAAACGATATCGCTGAAAAAATTAAGGAAGTTTACGGAATGGAAGTAGAATCTCACTTATTCAAACTCAAGAAAAAGTTGAATGAAGTTGGAACTTATCCAGTTGCATTTGCTTATAATGATCTCAAAAGAGAAGTAGTAGTAAAAATTGTAGCTGAAGTAGATGAAAAAGCTGCTAAGAAGGAAGAAGAAAAAGAAGAAGTGAAAGAAGTAGTAAAGACTAAAGAAGAAATTAGAGCTGAGAGAGAAGCTGCTAAGGCTAAAGAAAAAGCAGAAAAAATTGCTAAATTGAAAGAAAAGTATAAGTAGAACTGTAAAATATACATATATTAAAGGTTGCCATAAAAAAGTGGCAATTTTTTGACTTTTTAGAAAAATTATATATAATATGTATCTTAAATTTTATTTAAGATTAAAAATAAAATGAAAAAGAAAATATTATGGATTTGAATCCCATTTGTATTAATAGTATCTATTACAATAGTTATATATTCTTATGTTAATAATTGAAAGAAAATATTATATTATGAAAGTTGAGAAATATGGAAAGAAGGTAATTATAAGAATTGAAAACAAGATTGAAATTGGATAACTTACTATAAAAATTGACAAATCAAAAGTGAATGTAGTTATAAACGCTGATCTTTTGCTTGATGTAAAGTTTTATATTATGATAACTGACAAATTGAACAAGAAATTAAAAATTGATGCAGCGTTTCATACTATGAAAATTGACAAATAAAAGAAGAAGATAAACCATGAAGAAAAATAAAATACTATGAGGATTGACAAATAAAAGAAGAATTAATATTATCTATTTGAGAAAATTGTGAATGGACTGATGAATGAGCTAATATCAAATATTTTCAACCATAAATTTTTGCTCAAAACTAATTGTCGCTTGAAAAAAGTGGCAATTTTTTTATCGTAAGATTAGATATAAACTGATTTATTATATTTATTAAATATGCCACTTTGTATTTGAGTAGATTGTGATGAAGTTCTTTCAGAAACATTAGATGAACTACTAAAATATTCACCACTTAATGGAAAATGACTCCAGAAATCTGATATAACTTCATACGAATTATATGAAGTAGATAAACTTTGATTGACTAAAGAAGAAGCAGTGCAGATTTTTTTTTCATTTTTTGAATCGCCAGAATATTATATGTGTCAACCTGTCTCATGAGCATACGAAAAATTATATGAAATGAAACAAGCTGGACATTCATTATTTGTAGTGACAGCTAGAAAAAAACCTCATGAGCAATTGACAAGAAAACGAGTAGAATCTCATTTCCCATGAATATTTTCAGATTATCTATTTATGTGACAGCATACAGAAAACGAGATACCAAAATCTCAATTATGCAAAGATAAATGAATTCAGCTCTTAATAGATGATAGTATACAAAATATTAAGGATATAAATAATGTTTGAATTCCATGACTTTTATTGGATAAACCACGAAATCAATGAATAGAAAATTCTGAATTACTTCATAGAGTTTATTCATGGGATGAAATCGATTTATCAAAAATATTATAGTTTAAGAATAAATTTTCAAAAAATAAATGCAAAGAATCATAAAAAAAACGACTTCATAAAGAAGTCGTTTCTATAAAAGAAAATAATCTTATTTAATTCTATTTGTTCACTAGCTCACATGTATCTTGAGCTATCATTAATTCTTCATTTGTAGGAATAACATAAACAGGAATTGATGAATCCTCTGTTGAAATAAGTCTGAATTCTCATCTGAAATTATTCTTTTCACCATCTATTTTTATTCCAAGAGAAGTAATTCTTTCTCATATCATTTTACGTGTAATGATGCTATTTTCTCCTACTCCAGCAGTCATAACTACTACATCAGCACCATCTAACATATTGTTGTACATTGCAATATAGTTGGCTATCTTTTGAACATATATATTTTGAGCAAGAATAGCTCTTTTATTACCTTCTGCAACAGCATTTTCTATATCCCTAGAATCAGAAGAAATTCAAGATACTCATAGTCGTCAGCTTTTTTTATTTAGTTCATTTGTAGCTTCTCAAATTGTGATTCATTTTTTATTACAAATAAATTCAAGAATACTAGGATCAATATCTCAACTACGAGATCACATCATAATTCATGCTAAAGGGGTAAATCCCATTGAGGTTTCAATTACTTTTCATGCATCAATTGCAGTAATACTTCATCCATTACCAATATGACATGTAATAGCTTTTAATTTATCATTATTCAAATATTTACATATTTCTTGGTAAACATATCTGTGGCTAGTCCCATGGAATCAATATCTTCTTACACCATATTTTTCATACCATTCATAAGGAACAGGATACAAAAAATGTTCAGGATCCATCGTTTGATGAAATGCTGTATCAAATACTCAAACATTTTTAACTCATGGTAAAGCTTGCATGAATGCTCTGATTCATGCTATGTTTGCAGGGTTGTGTAATGGCCCAAGTTCATTATATTTTTCAATACGTTTAACAATATCTTCATCCAATAATACAGGAGCACTAAATTCAGCACCTCAGTGGAGAATTCTATGTCCAATTCATTCTATTTCATCAAGTGATTTAACAATTCCTAAACTCTGTAAATCATTAATAAGATATTCAACAGCAACTGAGTGGTTTTGTAAATCAGCTTCTTTTTTTATTTTTTCTCAGTTGTATTTTATTGTATAAAAACTTTCATTTAATCAAATTCTTTCAAAAACTCAGCTAGCTATAGCTTCTTTGTTTGGTAAGTCGAACATCGTAAATTTTAAAGATGAACTCCCTGCATTAAGTACAAGAATTTTCATGATCCATAAAAAATATAAAATAAAAATATTAATATATGGTTTGAATTATAAAAAAATTATTAAAGATTTCAAATGAATTACGGAATTTTATGTATATTTCCCTTGTTTTTGAATATAAAAAATTTATACACACAGTGTAGTTTTTTATTTTATTTACTTTTGTTTAAATGAAAAAAGCAACATTATGACTTTTCGCAATTATTTGATTGTGAACTTTAGTATTAACAGGATGTAATAAATCAGAAAATCTATCTGATGAAAACCAAAATCAGGCGACACAGGAAGAAATTGAGAATTCAGTTTCATCTGAATATACAAAGACATCATTAACTATTGGAGACCTAGATAGTATCGATGAAACAAATTTCCCAAAATCTTACAGCTATTCTTCATATAATATGACAGAAAATGTTTTGGAAGATGAATGAGAATATACATATCCAGAAGATATATCTCACACGTTGTTAATTCCTGAACATGCAACAATGGCTTCTAGAGAAGTAATTAGTTCATGAATCGAAGATGAAATGATCTATACAGTAACTAAAGTTGAATTACAAGATGGAACTCAAATTAACGTACTATACATAAATGATCCTGTAACATTAAATTATGTAGCTGCAAGTGTCCAAAATGGAAATATTTCTAAAAATTATCAATTTGCATATTAATACAAAATTGAATACAGCAAAAAGCTCTCAAAAATGAGAGCTTTTTTTTCTAAAGACTTTTCTATTATACAGGTTTCTTCCAATAAAAATCAACTTCATCAGCTCAATTATACAACTGCTTATGTGAAAAATGCTTTGAATTGAATAGTTTTCACATTCATGGATAAGATGAAATTACTCATCCATAACATTCTTTCAGATAATTAGCTAATTTTTCATAAAGTGGAGCTAAATCGTCATTTGCATTTAGCCTTTTTCAATATGGTGGGTTAGTAATTAGCCAAAAATCTCATTCAAAAAGCATTAAACCTGACTGAAAATCTTGATGTTCAAAAGTAAGACAATCATTTACTCATGCATTTTGAGCATTAATTTTAGCGAAGCCCAAAACTTTTTCATCTATATCACGAGCGACTATTTG
>Ga0247611_10003935_pt1 | contig 21326 bp, 9 predicted proteins | sample 177DNAGHGhighgp2_FD_192422 | JGI IMG/M metagenome (GOLD analysis project Ga0247611, IMG submission 192422) | Sheep rumen microbial communities from Palmerston North, Manawatu-Wanganui, New Zealand - 1770 DNA GHGhigh gp2 | ecosystem: Host-associated > Mammals > Digestive system > Stomach > Rumen ...
TCAAGGGTGTCGCAGAGGCTTTGATGGAAGTCACCCGCAACTGGAAAGACGCAGCCACTGTGCTCGGCACTGGAGCCGCATTGTGGGCGGCACAACGTGTAGCGGTAATGGCATACACTACAACGCTCGGAAAAACAAATGCCGCTGTACTATCTTCAATCGCAGCTCATGGTCGGCAAGAGGCTTCCGTATTGAGCCTTGCCAACAAGTATCGTGTACTTACCGTGACTGAGCAAGAACGGCTCGCTGCATCAAGAAAAAATGTTGTCATTGATAAACTTCGTATAGCTCTTGGAAAAACGACAAGGGCCGAACTTGATGCAAGAGATGCAGCAACTAAGCGTTTGTACTTGTCAGACCTGCAACTTGCCATGTCCGAAAAGAAACTCACAGTTGAGGCTCTTGCTCGTCTTGTGGCAACTGGGAAGGTAACAAAAGCAGAAGCACTGCAAATAGTTGAGAATCTTGCACTTGCCGACTCGGAAAAGATGCTTGCCGCAAATATGATTATGGGCACAAAGCATCTTGGGATGTTCAAGATGGGTCTTCTCGCAGTTGGCAATGCGGCAAGAAGTGTTGCTATTGCATTGAAGTCGCTGATATTCAATCCAGCGATGCTTGGAATGGCGGCCATTACTGGCATTGTAGAGTTGTGGCAACGCAATAACGCCGAGATGGAGCGGGCAAAGGAACTTGGTGATGCTATCTTTGAGGCATCGCAGGAGGGATTGAAGAACGCAAGGCAGATGATGCAGAACACAGGTATCGAAGCCTATCAGTCGAGAGACGGGAAACTCGTAAACTTGACCAACTCTTTCGGGGCCGAGAACGAGAGTGTTTCAAAGACTTTCCTCATCAAGCCTGAGTTTGACCCGTCAACCGCACAGCAAATCATTGAAGAATGGTCGCAATACATCAGAGAGTATTCTGGAACACCAAACAAAATGCTCAATGATGCGCTTCTTGACGAATCTGGCAATGTGCGTATGCTTAAAGACCAGTTTGACCAACTCTATTTGTCGGTTGAACAGGTCATAAAGTCGCAAAAAGGACTTGCAAGCATCGCAGACATCTTCCAGATGGCACAGGAAGACACTGGCTCTGGCTGGCTTAACGAAGACATTGTTGAAGACATCAAAGACTACGATAAGGCATTGAAGTCATTCAACAAGACGATTATCACCACCTTCCGAAATAACGGCAGGGCGGTGAAAGCTGGTATTGATTCCGCACGTCAGTTTGATGCGAACTTTGCAAAGAACACCGAAGGCATGACCTCGTATGGCGAGATGCTGAAAGAACTTGTCGAAAACTACGAGAAGTACGGCGAGGCTGTTAGGCGTTTCAACGAAGCCGATTACAACAACCAAAACCTTATCTTAGATATTATCGGCGACCGTGGCGAAGTGCGTGGAGCCCGTGAGGAAATGCTAAATGAACTCAATACGTTCATTAGCGGGATCCAATCTGCTGTTGAAGCGGGTGAAATCGTCCTTGACGATAGCACAAAGAATGGTCTCATGGCGATGTTTGAAAGCAAGTTCTTGGGTTCGCTCGGAAATATTTCAGATGAAGCCAAGAAAGAGCTACGAAAGAGATTTGCAGAGGCTATCGGTGCTGCGATTGACGATGCAGAAGAAACAACCGAAAAGCGTCTTGCTGATTGGCAAATCCGTGCTGGCAAGGTCTTTGAAATCAATAAGGAAATCAAAGTCAAAACAAAGACAATTACCGACATCAGCGAGTTTGCCAAGGCCGTGCAGGAGGACTTAAAGAAAAAGCAGGACTATATCAAGAACAATGCGAGCCATATCAACCATGTGCTTAACTTGAAGACATCGCTCAAACTTGATGTAAACTCGCTCAACGACCAGATTATCGCATTGTCGGCACAGGTTCAGAAACTTGTCGCACAAGGCAAACTTGAGGCAGCAAAGTCGCTTAATTCTATCATCCAAGACGAGTTACTTCCTTACCGTAACGCAATGATGGCGGTAGAGGAAAACAAGAAGTGGCTCAAGAGCGAGGGCTACCCAGAAACCGAAGCCGCAAAGGACAAGTCAAAGAACAAGTCCAAGTCTGGCTCGAAGAAAGCCTACAAGGACGAGGAGGTAGAGAAGTGGAAAGAGCGTATGCGCAACATCCGCGAGGCTTACAGGGAATACGAGAAGTGGGAAAAGAAAGTCGGCGAGGCAGAAGCCATTTCCCGCATCAAGCGCGAGTTCTCTGGTCTCATCGACGAGAACACGCTCAACGACATCAAGAACTACCGCAAGGAAATCGAGAAAATCCGAAACGACGCGCAGGCAAGGTACAACTCGCAGAGGAAAGACAAGTCCAAGGACTACGGCAAACAAGCCCAGCAGCTTGTCCGCGACTCCGAAAAGGCGTTGAACGAGATTGACCTCGGCGTATTCGACAGGGCAGCGGAAAAGTTCAAGAGCGACATGGAGCGCACCCTGTCAGACCTCACCCGCAAATGGGAGCTGTTTACCAGCGTTCGCAATGCCACTGGCAACACTGAGGCCGCGTCAGTCCTTGCTGGATTCGGCAATGACATACCAGAAGCAAAGGATGTCGCCGGGGCTTTCAAGGAATACCTGCAAGCGGAAATCGCAAAGATGGGCGATGAAGTGAAAATCCCCATCCGCTTCGACAAGTCCATGTCGAAGAAAGAAGTCGAAGACATGGTGAAGGGCGCTCTTGGCGGGACGAAGTACAAAGAGCAGATTGATGCTATAACCGACGGCATCCAGCGGTGGATTGAATTGTCGAAGGACGCAGAGAAAAAGGCCGTAGATGCCTACACTGCCGCTATGACCAAGGCGATGGACTATGTTTCGCAGGTACAGCGCATCAACGCAGAACTTGCCGAGCAGAACAGGCTTATTGACGAAAACAACAACCTGTCTCAAGAACAAAAGGACAGGGCAAATGGCATCAATCAGGCCAATGCGTCAATGAAAATCCTTGAAGCAAGCGATTCATACAAGCGTTTCTTCAACAACGTGTTCGGTGAGACGCAGACCGAGTTGCAGGGCATGGCAAACACCATCAAGGCACAACTCAATGATTCTTTGAAGAAAGGCGCAATCACCGCAGAGGACTACGCCAAGAAAATCAAGGACATCGACAACGTGATGCAGCAGTCCGAAATCAGCGACCCCGACAAGTGGTACAACAAGGGTATCTTCAACACCGAAACGATGGATCAGCGCAACCAGCGCAAGTACAACGAGGGCAACGAAGAATACCAAAATGGCGCAGACATGCTCCAGCAAGGCATTAATTCTGGAGATGAAGCCATGCAGCAGGCTGGCAAGGACATGATGCAGAATGGCCAAAAGATGATGGATGGCGCAAACAAAGCCGCCATCGCTATGGCAATCATCGACAAGGTAGTCCACGGCATCGACCAGACCATCCAGGGAACGGCGAAAGCGTTTGACTATATCAAAGAGACTCTTGACGCATTGGGCGTTGAAAGCGACACGATGAGTTCGGTCGGCGACTACCTGCACACACTTGGCGAGATGTCGTCGCACGTCTCTGCATCCTGGGATAACTTCAAGAACGGCAATTTTGTCGGCGCGGGAGTTGAGGCAATCGGTGCTGTGACATCCGTCATCAAAGGCATCAGTCAAGCCCATGACAACCGCCTTGAGCGTGCCATCGAGCGACTGAGAGAAGACGTGAAGTCCATCGAGGCCAACACAGAGCTGATTGTGCGGTCAAGGGAGCGCACGCTGGGCTACGACATGGGCGACGTGCACCGCCAGATGGCACAGCAGTATGCAACACAGTCATACAGAGGCGGCGGCATCGCTGCGTTGATTGCAGCGGCACTTGGTGGCTCGCAGCAGAACAAGTCCATGTATGACTACTACATGCAGAACTCGCAGGGCACGGGCTACCAGCAGGAATACGACAACCTTGTCGAACAGCGTGAGAAGTACATGGAAATCCTCAAAGACCAGCAGGACAAGAAAAAGAAGTCCAACGAGGAAATCGAGGAAACCAAGTCGAAGATCGCTGAACTCGACGACCAAATCGCATACTTCTCGCAAGACCTCGCCAAGGAGCTGTGGGGCATCGACATCAAAGGCTGGGCAGACCAGTTGAGCGACGCGCTGGCGTCGGCATTTGAGAACGGCGAGAACATGGCCAAAGCCTACCGCGACACCGTTACGAGCATCCTGCAACAGATGATGCAGAAGATGATGCAGATGCAGATTCTCGAACCGATGTTCGCCAACCTCCAGAAAGACCTGTTCGGCGAGAACGGCAAGGGCGGCGTGTTTGACCCCAACAACCCCAAGGGAAGCATGAGCAAGGTGACGAAAATCATCGGCGACTACTTCGGCAAGGGCGGTGAAGGAGAAAAGGCAATCACGGCCTCTATGGAGTTTATGACAGCATTCCAGCGCGGTATGCAGAACGCGGGCTTGACCGTGCTCAACGAGGCGAGCAATACATTGTCAAGCAGTATGCAGGGAACGACCGAGGAGACCAGCGACCTGCTTGCGGGTTACGTCAACGCGCTAAGACAGGACGTTTCGGTCAACCGCATCTTGCTCACGCAGTACGTCACCCAGTTGTGGCCTCAGTATATCGAGGCATACACGGCACAGGTGACATCGGTGTCGAACATCGACAACAACGTGCGCGTCATTATGGAGATGATGCAGTTGGGCAACGGAGCGATGTACGAGCAGATTGCGGCAATGCGTTCCCGCATCGACAACATCGTCATGGGAATCGACAGGATTTCAGTCAGATAATGCCATATATCTGAAAAAGAAGATGGCGGTGTCCTCACGGATGCCGCCATTTTCCAACCTTAAATAATCAATTATTATGGAAAAACAAAAAAAGATGATCAAGAAAATCAATCTAAGTATGTGAACTCGTCTATGATTTTTGAGAAACCGCAGTTTTGGGAAACCACAACGCTGTCCGAGTGTCTGATTACCACAACGCTTGCGCTGTCGTGCTGTTCTATACCTATCCATGCCTTCTCAAACGCATGGACGAACACCGTGCTCTTGTTTTTTGCGGACACGATAACCTGCGAGTCGTCACGCGCATACACCCTGCCGACAGTCCACCCGTTGTAACGCATCGTGGCTTTTGAACCGCCGAGAACCAGCCCCCTCTCCGCATTGTTGACACTCCATCTGTCATCGACGAAAACCCCGTTTGAGCGAAGGAAATCTTTGCTCCAGATGCTTTTCAGCGTTTCGTTGGCTGGCCAATGGTGTTTCAGCAGGAAATCTATGTTTCGGTAGCCCAGTTCGATGAGTGCGCCGTCGTTCAGGTCTTTATCCCACAAACCGAGTGCCTTGTCGCAGATTCCGAGCGACAAAGCCTCCTGCCGAAGCCGTTCGTTGATTGACACGTTATCCATGTCCGCAAAGGTAACCATAATTCCTTGTACCCCTGATGTTGGCATCTAATTACCACACTATTTTACCATAAAAGGAAACGACATCAATAACTCTATATTAGTAATTTCGCAAAATAAACAAATTAACTATGGCGATATACAAGGCATACATCCAACAACTTTGGTTTGATGGACGGAATTACGCAAAAGGCAGTGTTGTAGACCTTTTGGCTGACTACAGGATTGCCGTCATGGAGTTCCCGTTCAAGAAAAACCCGAAAGTGAAAGCACTGCCGTCCCGCGACTGGGCCGGAACGGATGGCCTTGACGTATATGTTCCTATCGACGGGCTTCCCGTCAATTCATACGACCTTGAAGTTACCTTTATCTACGTCGGTACAGAGGGAACGATAAGGACTGACCTTTCCAATTTCATAGACTTTATCTGCGGCAGGAAGTCGGGCAAAAACACCGACTCCATCCAAAGCGGGCGGCTTGCCATCTATGATGAGCATGTCGGCATGGGCAGGAAAGACGTTGTTGTTTCCGAAGTTGACAACGAGTTGTTCTACTGCTCCGAATACGACAAGGATGCCGTAGCGAAATTCAAGGTCAAATTCACGGTGTATGACCCGGTAACCGATGTAAGGTTATCGAAAACCAAAGGTGTTGTAACGAATTTGTCATGGGGGCAGTGGGATTAAATATATACAGGAATGTCGATGGAGCAGTTACCACCATTGCGTCGGCAAACAAGTGGAAGTTCCAGGACACGGCGATGGGCGAACAGTTCATCACCTGTACCATCACATCCGAAGTCCCTATTGACTGGAAGATTGGTGACCATTGCGTTTTCCGTGGGCAGACCTACACGCTGAACTACATCCCGTCGGTGACGCAGAAGGCAGGAACGAACACCGTGCAGGACGCCTATACCTACGAGAACGTGAAGCTCGATTCGTTCCAGGACGAGCTGACACGCTGCATGATGCTTGACATCACGCCCACGACCGACCAGTATATTGCCGTTCTCGGTACCAACTACACAGGCAGTAGCCGTTTCCAGTTGTATTGCGGCGAGACGGTATTCAACGGTGCGACACTGACTCCCGTTTGTGCCTTGGCGTTGAAGATGCAGGCCAACCTTGATAGGCTGTACCCGCAGCCCGGCGGCTGGCACATCCACGTTGACACAACGACCACATACACGACAGTTTCGGGTGAAACCGAACTTGTCACACACACCGATTCAAAGTTGCTGACCTTTGACAACCAGACGGTAGCGCAGGCATTGGGCATGGTTCACACCGAGTTCAAGTTGGACTACTGCGTCAAGGGTCGCAACATTTACATCGGTTATTCCATCGACAGCACGGACGAGATAAACCCCGTGGAGTATCTGACAGGCGACGACATATACCCGTTCGGCTACGGCAAGGGCTATCCCTCGGAATCCAACCAGGGAAAAGGTCTGTTCCAGATCAAGCAGATTGCCAACAGCCAGCAGAAAATCGTAACCCGTCTCCGCGCTCTCGGCTCAACGAAGAATATGCCGTACCGCTACTACCACAAGCGGTATGCCGACACGAACAACGAGCTCTCACAGGCGTTGTTCCCTACAAACCTACAGTTGCCCGGCACGTTCCTGCCCGAAGGCCAGCCCGCTGATGCGGCAGACCTTAACGGCACGACAAAGTGGGCGCAGAACAACGCAAGGAGCCAGTACCTGCGCAAGGTGAAGGGCGACACCAACGACGCCTATATCGACAAGAACGACGATGCTGCGGGATGCTTGGAAGGCATCCGCGAGGACTGCGCACGTTGGGACGGGAGCAACGGTGACCTGCCCGAAATCTATCCCACCATCGAGGGTGTCACGTTCGGTGAACTGCGTGACGCAGGCGTTCCCGACCAGACGGGCGCAACAGGCCCCGACGCCTATCAAGGCGGCTCCGTTCAGCCGAACGCCGAGCGCATCGACAACCTGCTTGCCGTCGGCTACGTCGAGGATGGCGTTCTTGTGAATGACGCCAACATCGGCGACGGCATCAGGACGGAAGACGAAATCATTGACAACGGGCAGCATTTCCCCATCGGCATTGGCCAAACGAAAATCATCTACGACCCGCTGACGAGCCCGAGCGACGCCTCCGCCCTTGGAGCGCGTTTTGAGGGTACTGAACAGGAACTGTTTACCGTAAAAGACGTGGTGCCCGGGTATTACTTCATGGCACCAACCGGGCCTTCGTATTCGTGCATCGCCTACAGGTTCAGTGTCGCCGCATCCGAAAACATCGACGTTGAGGTCGGTTTTGTAATAAAGGTCAAACAAAGGGTCGGCGATCAAGAAATCGTCATTGCGGAATGGGAATCTGGTTATACGACAATCGCTTCCAGGTCGGGAGAGAAAGAGATGTTCCTGCCAGAAATCCCCGACCAGGCCACCAGCGGCCAGGTTGAATCCATCCACGTCACCGAACTGTCGGACATCGTTGTCACTTTCGCCCCACTAATCGGCAATGCAAGCTCAAACAGCATGCTGACGCTCACCTACCTTGTCGGGCGGTCTTTGTCAGGGGATTATGACCCAGAATACAACTGGGGTTCGGTTCAGGGCAGCTCCTCGCAATACCCGTTCCACGTCTTCATCAAGGACATGGGCTTTGATTTGACGGCGACCTTTAACGGAGAGACGCCTGTGATGGCGATGAAAAGCGGCGCCTGTGTTGGCCGTGAGTTCGAGATAGGCGAGAACGTGGTTCCCGCCACCGTCAACGGCAAGCGCGGTTACCTTCTCACGTTAAACAGGGCTGTTGACAGCAACATCAACGCCTATTATCCAAGTGAGAACTACCCGCTTTCGGCAGGCGATTACTTCGTGTTGCTGAACATCAACATGCCCGATGCTTATATCCGTGCTGCGGAGTTGAGGCTTCTCAAGGCCGCTACCGAATATCTCGCCGACAACTGCGACACCAAATACACCTACCAGCCGTTCATCGACGACATCTACCTGCAACGCAACATCGACGAGAACGAATTGGCTGGGACCCGTGAAAAGAGCATCTTCTGGCGCTTGTATGCTGGTCTGAAGTTCTGGTTCAACGGCATCCCTGCAAGCGAGGGTGCGCCCCTGCCGTCGGTCAACATGACCATCGAGCAGGTGACCATAACGATGGGCGAAGGTCTCACCCCCAAGGTCGATATTGTCCTCAACGACGACGTGCAGCAGACAACCTTGCAGAAGCTCACCGTTGCCGTTGACCGCATCTACAACGGCAGCATCTTCGGTGGCGGTGGTGTAGGCACGAATATGGAGGCCGTCGTTGACATCGGCAGCAGGCTGTTCCTGTCAAAGACGCACGACGATACGGCGAACGGCAGGATCACGTTCAAGGACATCGCCACGTTCAACGAATGGATCAAGGCGAAGAACGGCATCCAGGTCGGTGATTTCCTTTCGGGGTTCCTTGGGTCTGGGGCGCAGGTTGACTACCTGGGCAACGGTGAATTTGAATCACTTAACGTGCGCGGTGCATTGAGGGCAGCGGAACTTGTTTTCAACCGCATCAGTGCGGAAGAAGGAGAAGCCATACGTTCCATCGGTCACGGTGAAATACTTACCGTTGACGAAGAGAATATGACCGCCACCTTAAAACTTGAAGGTGACGAATGGGCGACGATTGCCGAAGGCGACATCTGCCGTGGTCTTTACAACACCATCAACAAAGACTACGACAACGCCGGCAGCGAGGGCGAGGACGCCAACGGATTCCGTCTTAAATCTGGGTTCTTCGCTTCGTACTTCAAGGTCGAAGAAATCCTCTCCAACGGCAAAGGCGAATGCAGTTTCCGTTATTCGTTGCAACCCGGCACGACCGAACACCCTTGTGAACTGATGAAATTCGCCGTTTACGGCAACACCGACAACAGCAAGACCGAACGTCAGAGTTCTATGTACATCACTGCTGTCGGCATCGCGCCGAGGTTGTTGTTCCTTTCCCGTGTCAACGACTGGAAAATCAAGCCAGAGAACATCAAGATAGCTATGGGGAACATCAACGGGTTGCAGGTCTATGAAATCATTGACGGCAATCCGTCGCCCAAGACGCTGTACGGTGATGCGGGTTTGTTTGTCGAGGACAACATCTACTTCGGTGGTATCCTCAACCAGTTCACCGCTGCGGACTGGGATTACATCCAGCAGCACCTCGGTAAAGGCATCAGCGCACAATTACTCAGGGGCAGCGACAATATCGTTGTTGACATTCTGGGCAATATTGTCGGCGGCATCTACGAGCAGTATGGCGAAGACAGCACAGGCAACAGGCATTATCGTCTGCATACGGGTGTGCTTGTCTATGACAGTGGCAAGAAAAGGTATCTCTCCGCTGCGGAAGACAATGAGAACATCGGCGAAGATGAGTATGCCATCTACTACACTTGCGATGGTTGCGATGTTATCCGTGACGGCGCTGATTTCTACATCACCGCTATCCACAACACCAACGACGGGTTGAGCGGCACCACGTTGACCAACGAGCAACTGGAACTGATGCGCAACACCGACGAGTGCCGTGTCAACTTTGTAATCGTCACCCATAGCGGCTGGCGCACGATGATGTCGTATCCTGTCAGGATAACACACCTCGACCATGCCTACATCACCTTTGACTTAGACAACGAGTTTGACAGTATAGCATACCGCACGCACGTCAAGCGGTATGATTTAGGTACATCACCAGTAAGGACTGGCATCCATGCTTATATCAATGGGGTAGAACTTGTTGACAAGTTTGTATCCGTATCTATGGAGAGCGACCTGTTTACTGACACCAAGACGGTAGGCGGGAGTATTGACCATTTTACGGCACAACTCTCCAATAGCGGTCTTGCTGCAACGATATACAAAAGCGGATTGCTTGTCATTGACCATACATCGCAAAATGCCGAAACAGACCTCGCCGACGCAAAGCACTACTTTGACATCAGCGCAACCGTTAAATATGCAGGCGTTAAGTACGAAAGCGGCAAGAAACGCTTTGTCTTGCAGGAGATTACCGATGCCACGCTTTATAAGTTGCTGTTAAGCGCCAATGCCGTCAGCAAGGACGAAGGCTCTTACACGCCGTCGTCGATTGACGTGAAATTGCAAGTCATTGACAACAACGGCACGCACGTTTATACCGAAAGCGATCTTGCGTCGGGCGGCAACATCAAGATACGTTACATCAACGGGGTGTACGACCCATCTGTTAGCAATGCAACGCTAATCGGCTCATGGACTGACACCCAGCCTGCGCTCCAACAGGTGCCGACCTGCCTTACCGTGCTCGCCATCGACAACACCGACACTGCCAATCCCGTCGTGCTTGACGTAGAGAGCGTTACCATCAATGCCGTAGGCCGTGACGGAGCGGGTCAGCCGTGGGTTTATTCCAACCTCGACCAGATAGTCATTGACTGCAACGAAAAAGGGGAAATCATCGACACCATCACCGTGACCATCGACTTCAAGCTGTACTGGGGCGATCAACCGTGCGTCATCAGACAGGGCGACAGCACGATAACCTATGGGCAGGCCGCTGCGGAAAAGGAGGTTGTGGACAACTACACCATCCGTCACACGCACACGTTCACGAGGGGTGATGTGCTTGCATCGACACGGATAGTGGCATCGTTGCAGGGACAAGACGGGGAAGGTGACAGCCATGCTGCCACAAAGACAATCCCTGTCGTGTCAAACAAACAGGGAAGCGCGGGAGACCCGGGTCGCGGCATCGTCAGCTCGGACACTTACTACAAGGTGAGCATCGAGTACAGCGGCATCATCGCTCCAGCCACGGATGTGCTTCCGTCTTCCGAAGGCTGGTCGGACTCCCGCATGGAACCCACCGAGTCTGAACCTTATCTCTGGCGTTTCACGCGAACCGTTTACTCTAAAGCCCCAACCATTGAACAGACAGACGCAGAACTTGTATATGTGTGGCAGGATATTGTCAATCCGAACCTGCTTGACGACACTGAGTTCCTGTCAAATGACGACCTTGGCGCATGGCATCTGCACGGAGCGGTAAGTTCCGAAGCGGACAGCGTTAAAGACGGGACTCCGGTCTTCGGCGTTTCGAGCAAATACGATTCGCTCGGTTATAAGCAGTACTACGGCAAATATAAGGCTTTGGCCAATGGCGGCAACAACAGCAGCCGTGGATACATCTCTTTCCTGTCCCAGTATGTATATAATGGCAGCACTGGGGTGTCAAAGATAGACCCAGGGCAATGGTACACGCTGTCGTTCTATCTCTATGGAAAGAAATGGGATGACGGCGCGCAGGACACAGCCGCTTTCCTGTTCGCATGCTCCGTGGCCAGCATTGCGGATGTCAGCGGAGACAACAAGGTCTATGTTGACGGAGCGGCGATGAGTGACAGTTATGTCAATATTCCGATCAGTGGGGACTCATTCGTCCGTCACACCGTCACATTTAAATCAAAGCCCGAGCTGGCCGGGAAGATGTCTGTCGCGTTCCAAATGTATGTGCGCGAATACACGCAAGAGATGTGGCTGTGCAAACCGAAACTGGAGATCGGCAGCGTCGCCACTGATTACCGTCCGAGGCCGGAAGTGACCGAACCTCTCATACGCACAGGCGAATGGAAGCTCGGCGCGCAGTATTATCAAGGGAAAAAGGGCGAGCCTTACATTGATGTGACATTGAACGGAGGGCAGTGGAACAGGTGCGTCACCACCCATGTCTCGACCAACAGCAATAAGCCTGTCGCAAACACAAGCAACAAATGGTGGCAAGTTGCCTCGAACCTCAATTTCGCAGCGACAAACCTGCTGCTCGCTCAAAATGCGGTAATCAACATGTTGTCAAGCAATGTCATCAACCTGTTCAACGCCTCCAACGTCAAGACGGCCAGCATCAATGCGGACGGCAACGGCGAATACTGCATATACCACCCTAACGGCAACAAGCGGATGACGTTCTCCTACGACGGCTTCATCCACTACTACTATGAAAACGGAGCCGAGGCATGGCGCATCGGCATGGGTGGCAATGTCGAGAAATTCACAATCAGTGACTTCGTTAAGTTCCCGCTGTGTGCTCTTGCCACTCCAAGGTTTGACGGTACAGGCGTAGCGGTGAAGTCAACCGACAGGTTCACGCTTGACGAAACGATGTGGCGCTACAAGAGCGGTTCGGAGGGCTTGTCGCAATATGACAGCAAGATATACGACACCGACGACAAGCCGACTAACCCCGCCACGGCAAATGTCGTTGCTGACGGGTGGTACACGCCAGACGAAGTGCCGCATCAGGTTATGGTGTCTATGGACGACACAGGCAGGTATGCAATCGCGGCATACTACATAGAGAACGGATTTGTTTTAAGGACTTTGGAATTAACGGAACTGTAGAATATGGCAAATATAACAACAGACAACATCAACACGATAGCACAACTTGCCGCCAGCATCAACGACGGTGATTACATCCTTATCTACAAGGCAGGGGCGCAAGCCTTTTCAAAGATTGAAAAGAGCGTGTTTGTCCAGGCATTCGGCGCAGGTGGTATAAATGTTGATGATATAGTGAACAACTGCACGGATGGCGGCGTTGATAAGGCATTGTCTGCGGAAATGGGCAAGGTGTTAAAGGATAATCTTACCATTGTCCAGTCAAACGTGCAGTTACTGTTGGATACGCTTTCCAATCTTGCGTTCACCAACGTACCGAAACCGACACTTACGCCGATTGACTGGAGTGCAACGCCTTATATCTCAGTATCTCCGTCATCGTTATCGTTCTCTGCCGTTGCGGGTGGAACGAGTTCGGCAACATTCACAGTAAACGGAAGCAACCTTACCGGTTCGCTTTCCGTTGCCGTCAGCGGTTCAAATGCTTCTTTGTTTACCGTCAATAAAAGCACTATCACGGCAAATGAGGCTGCGAGTGGCGTAACCATTACTGTGACGTACCAACCCGGCGCAAGAGGAACACATTCCGCAATGATTACAATCAGTGGTGGCGGCGCTTCACAAAAAACGATATCGCTGAACGGCACAGCCGCAAGTCAGGATGTCACGACATACAATGTAATCCCCAACCTTATACACCTGAATATGAACCCGAACGGCGGTACTGTTGAAAGCGGCGGTACTTTTAGCGGGGTGATATCGGTTGAAGACAGCACATTGTATGACCTCCCGACATCCATACAGGTGAGTGGTACACATGGCACTATTTCATACAACAGCACTACTGGTGCGTTCTCAATCCCGAACATCACAAGTAACATCGAAATAACCGCCAGTGCAGCTGACAAGCCGGTTGCAACACCGACCCTGACAGCCACTCCGTCAACTATAAACATTAATGGAACGGTGGACGAGCAGACATCAGCGACATTCTTTGTCCAGGGCACAAATCTAACGGATAAGGTTTCAATAGCGTTTGTTGTGCCCAGTGGTACTGTTGGCTGGATGTACACGCAGAGTATTCCTATCGCCAATGCAACAAGGGGACATACCTGCACCCTGTACTGGACCCCGGAAAGTGAGGTGACCAACGCGATAGGCAAGATAACCATATCAAGCGACGGCGCTACATCAAAGGAAATTACCGTCAACGCAACTGCAACAGCCCAGGACCAGCCATCCTTGCTCAACGTCGTCCGAGGATGGGCATTGTCAGAAGATAAAGCTGTAATGACAACCAAGATCAACAACGGTGAAGCTGTTTCTGGCGAAACATACAAGTGGACATTCCCGAGGAAACTGTTTGCTGCAAATGGGACAACACAGCTCGATGGCAGTGGAATAGAAAACAATACAAGTTACACATTGCCTGTAGTAAACGTATGCTACACTGGTTTTATTAAGATACCGGCAAGTGCAACATCTTATCTGCTGTATGTACACGGCATCCGTAAGCCGTACTCTGCTTCGTCTGTTACAACATTGATGTTCACCTCTATCGTGTTTTATAAACTTGAGAACGGAGTCTTCACGCCGATATATGCAAAGGGAACGCAGATCGTTGACGCACGGCATTCTGGTGAGATGAGATTGTTTAATATTGGCAGCGATAGCGGTTTTGCTAATGTCAAGACGGCTATAGCAAGCGGAAACGCTTATGTAAGAATGTCGTTTGAGATGTCAGATGCCAACACAATAGTTGAAAATAAGACTATCACCAAAATATCAGGCGATCCGAGCAATGCGCCAAGCACAATAACTTGTGGCCTGTACGCATGCAATAGCACTGGCGGGAACCTGGAGTCAATATGGGATGCATCAAACGGATACACAGTTGTTGACAATCCGTTCCGCTACGACAAAGACGATTTATTGACAGAACAAGACACAGGCACTTATACGGATTAATAATGGCTTACACTGAGTTGACATATAGCGACAGCGCAACAACCGCATTAGGCACAATAAATTCCAATGCGGGAGAAGACATCGTGACGAGCGAAATGAGCGCAAGCCAGGCTATCGCTGCGCTCAACGCCAAATATGGCGCTGGCAGTGTCGCTTTGTCTATGAGTGCAAGCCAGTTCGTTGATGCAATGAACACTGCGTTTGAAAACGCAGAGCATGGTGATGAGCCTGTTGCGGATAAGACGAAGTTCACAATCCTGCACGTCACCGACCCGCACGGATATTCGCTTGGTCTTACTCAAGCCAATACGGAACTCACGAACGATAGCAGTATTGACGCTTTGCTGTTCACCGGTGACTGGACAAGGCACGCAATCGAGGGCAGGACTGCAATCACCACTACCGAAACAATCAATGCAATGTCGGCACTCAAAGCCAATCACGGCTCAAAGATGATGCTTGTGTCCGGCAACCACGATGTGTACGACAACACGACGACAGGCAAGACGCAGCAAGGAGCAACCAATGTGATGAAAGACTGGATGGCAGATTGCGATGTCGTTTGGGGCGACAACGGCGGTGTGGCATCGTATTGGTATAAAGACTACACATTGTCATCGACAAGCAAGTTGAGGCTTATCGGTCTGGATCAGTACGAAACAACCAATGTCGGCAAACCGAGCGGAAACTGGAATTATCAGCCGATTTACTCTCAAACACAGATAAACTGGTTTATCAACAGGCTGAAAGAACTGTCATCAAACGACTATCTTATTGTGTTGATTCACGAGCCGGTGTACAACGATACAAGCGGTGCTGACAACACAGTGGAAGCCCTTGCTATGGCAGATGACAACCTTTGGTGCAGCTCTTTCCTTACAAAGTTCAACTACAAGGGCGATGAGAACAGCCGTAATCTTATTCCAAAGATTATGAAGAACTACCTCAATGGCACGTCACAGTCCTGGACGCACAAGAACCTAAACAGCGGCAACAATACGTTTACCGTGAACGCAAACTTTGCGGGAAACGCACCTTGCCATTTCTTGTTCTACATCGGCGGTCATAGGCATTGTGATATTGCCCACATTCTCCCTTTGGTTGACAACAACGGCAATCAGACGGGATTTGGCAACCAGTTTATGATTCATACTGCTGCGGCAGACTGGACTGTCCAGCAAGCCACAAACGACGACTTACTTGAACAGTATGCAGATTCAAGCAGATACAACGGAATCGGCTACAGGAAGTCTGCAAGCGACACACACGGTTACCGTCTTAACCGAATCACCATTGACTTTGCAAAGCAGGGTGGCGAGATTAAGATTGAGCGTATAGGTGATATGCACACATTTGTCCGCAATGGCAGTACATATACTGAATCAGGAAGAATTAGAAACAGCATAAAATTCAACTTCAATTATGAATTGCAACTGTAACAACAATCACGCGATAAAGCCAGGGATACACCACGTTTTCGGCAACGTGTTGCGTGTTGCCATACCGTTGACGTTGCGAACGATAGAACTCGTTGACGGCGAGGTTGTACACACAGACACCGATTTCATCCCGTCAAGCGATTATCCTGTCAATGTCGTGTTCTCAAAGGGAGCCGTCAAGGTGTCGCTTAAAGCGGAGATGCGAAACGGCAATATCGCCTATGTGGAAGACAAAGGCACGATTGCTGTCGGCAACTACGATATTACCGTCAAATGTTTTGACGACAACGGCAACCCGTACCGTTTCAACCAGGCGATGGTTCTGAATGTCGTCAATGCAACGGCAGAAGCAGGTATTGTTGCACCAATCGAATACGAGGTGGAAACCTGGTATCTTGATGCTGCAATCTATCTTGCTTTGAAGGGCGAGGACGGTGTTGGCATTGCTGATATAACCACTAAGTCGAGCGCGGAAATCGGCGGCATGAACGTGGTTACCATCGTCTTGACTGACGGGCGAACCAAGTCTTTCAGCATCCTTAATGGTTCTGGCTCTGTTGACGATGTGCTTGACATCAATTCACCTAGACCTATTGCCAATAAAACGGTAACGGCGAAATTCAACGAGATTTCAGACATATTGGCAGGCTTGTTCGGTGACGTTGACTACGACACGCAAAGCAAGTCCATACGTTTTTGGGACAAGGGAAAGACTACTATCATTGCAAGTCTTGATGCACGCCCTTTCATCAAGGACGGCATGGTAAACAGCGTGTACATCAGCAACAACACCCTTGTCATCACATTCAACACCGACAGCGGTCGTGAGGCAATCGGCGTGCCATTGTCCAGCGTGTTCAACCCTAACAACTACTACACCAAGACGCAGGTTGACAACCGCCTTGCAACCGCCTTGGCCAACTATTACACGAAGCATGCAATAGACGGTCTGCTTGCAGACCATGCTGGCATCAACGGTGATGGTGGTCAGGATTTTTCGGCCTCGATGCTCTCGTTGTGGGGGAATGGCAAGAAAGACGGAGTCATCATCCAAATAGACGGCATAGTTGACCACAACACCGAAAAATCCACATTGTCATTTACCGACAAGTACAATTACGACGGCAAGTTGCAATATGATTTTCCCGAGGACGATGTGACAAGACACATCGCCACCGAGGAGTATGTGCAGGAATATGTCAGCGAACATGGAGGTGGTTCTAGCGGTGGTTACAGCGTGACCTTTGACAACGGAAACGTGATATTCAGCGGTTCTGTTCAACCGACATTTAATAACGGAAACATAATATTCTAAATAGATATGGCAAACGAAGCAAAACAATTTACTATCGGCGGTGTCACGCATGACGTGATGGACGTTGGTGCAAGGCAGTTGATTTCCGACTTACAAACGGCCATTGACGCTATCACAAGCGGCGACACGACCACCGCCATCAAGACTTTCCAAGAGGTTATTAACTTCTTGGACGGTGTGACTGATGATGCTACCTTGATTGGCAAGCTGAACGAGCTGCGCACATTGATTGCTGCCAAGTACAGCAAGCCTGCAAGTGGCATACCCGCAAGTGATTTGGCCGATGGTGTCATCCCTGATGTCAGCGGCTTTGCTACTAAGACGGAACTTGCTACCAAGCAGGACGCCATCGTTGCTGGCAACGGCATTGCCGTCGCACAAGACGGCAAGACGGTAAGTGTTGATGCCGAGGTTGTTAAGCCAGCCACCGCAGACGGCACATTTGCAATCCGCATCGGCAACAACACCTACACCATCAACCTCAACCACACCCACGAGAACATGGCAAAGCTCATCGTGTGCGAGGAGAGCGAGCTGCCCTCCACGAAGGCTATGGACACTATCTACGCACAAGTGGATGATGCGGAAACACCAACGGAAATCCAGTCGCTGTGGATTGCAGGGCTGGAGTTTGTCGGCGGTGGGGGTGCGTCAGACGATACGACTCGCCTTATTACACCACGTGATGGATTAACACTTGATTTTGACGGGCAATCCACTATTCAACTTCTTGTCAAGGGCAAAAACCTGCTTTCTGATTTAAGCCTGTCCGTGTCCGGCGACTTTACGGTAACAGACGGGAACGGCACGGCCGTATCTACCATAACAGCAACTGCTGCCAATGATGGGGTTGTGCTGCGTTTGACCAAGGGCAGCAACTACGATAGTGGCACCTTGCGAATATTCAGTTCAGAAGTTGATGTCACCGTAACATTAAAAAGAGATATTCAACTTCCAGCTGGGTATTCTCCACTTGAAGCTGTTTCGGTAAATTCAATGATTCTTTCGCTGGCCAACACCAACATACCAATTCTCTCATCATGGCGACTTGTACTCCGTAGTATAACGAGTAATCCGCAAGTCGTACTATGCCAAAATTCCTCGCGTGCTGGTCGGTATTTTGGCATAGTAGCAGGCAGCAAATGGGGTGTGGCGACTGCCGCTGCTATTAATGGACTCTCTGTAACTGCAAAAACGGAGGCTTTGGTAGAGTTCGGTAATTCGTTAACAAAACTAACTATTGGAGATAATGTAACAACAATAACCCCAGAAACCTTAAATGAGTTCGAAGGCAAACAAATCGAACTGTTTGGATGCAGCGAAGGAGGACATTATTATTTCAGTGGCTATGTCTATGAGATTGAGTGCGTTTCTGGCGGCGATTTCCACGCAATTCCAGCGAAACGCTTATCAGACAACGCCATTGGTTTGTATGATATAAAGAATGATGTTTTTTACACAGGTTTTTCTTCATAATTGAGAAAGTATGGCAAACACTGATATTTATCCTTTCGGTCAGGATGCTGAGATGCCCGCAGGCTACCCAATCGAGGATAGTCTTAATTCCAATTCCGCACAAAAGGCATTGTCTGCACGTCAGGGTAAACTGCTGAAAGAGATGATGGCGCAACCCAGCGTAATGCCGTCACTATTGCAACTTGGCGACCCGACTAATATCATCTATACCATTGATGACTTTATGCTTGCACATGAATATGACCAAAGCCAAGGCATTGACAACCTCAAGTTCTCCAATGACTTGGGTCAGACATGGACAACGGTTACGAACACCTATGGCACCGTCTTGAACGCTTTCATGTTCGCCGACGGCACTTTCATGATGGCATGCAAGAAAGATGAAGGATGCCGCATCTACTGGACGAGGGATTTTGCGACGTTCACTGAAGCAACGGTCATTGATTATGACGGCAACCCTTATTCGCTTGAGGCGGGCAAGACGAGGTTCTACATCCTTAAACCAAGGAATAAGCACGTCTATGTCAATGGTGTTGAGCATTATTGCTTTTGGGACTACATCATTTCAACAACACAACCCAGAATGTGGTATGCTATTTCTGACGAAAGCGGTGTAACGGTAAGGGCGGCATTCGCTTTCGGAAAATCTACCATCAATGGTTCTACTTTGTCGGCAAGGCACGGCCATGCTTTTGAGTATAACCCTTATGACGGTTATTTCTACGCCCTTACTGGCGATTCCGTTTCCGAATGTCATGTATTGAAAGGGAAATACGCTGATAATAACGGAACACACACATGGACTTGGGAACGTCTCGCCACAGGCGGCGGCTACAAACTGACAAGTGTCTCTTTTGACGAAGGCAACCTGTTTGCGATTACCGACTATACCGAGTCTGCTCTTGCGTCATATAAAGGCGTCATAAGTATCCCGATTGACAAGATTGGGTTGACCACATCTATTGGTGGTGTGGTGTTCCCTGCGAAACTACGCTATTGGTTCCATGCCACCGAGGCGTTTATGCGTCAAGGATCATATAGCGGTGTTGCCGCTTTGTCGCTTGGTGTAACTGTTGACAACCACGGATGGCGATTCATCGGCACCGACTACCTTGGAAATTCTAAGCACCTTATAGCGAAGAATAGTCATAATTTTGTATGGGTCGATAACGACAAAAATGTCCGCTTCAATATGGTAACTGGGCCGAACAACAGAGGCGATGTTTTTGTTGTGTATTCTACACCACCTCTTAACGTGTCAGGCGAGGGGTGGCTTAAACTGAGCCACCAGAAGACGTATAACCTCACTGAAGCAATGCGTCGCAGCGGGGCAACTGACTTCTTTGAAGGCTGGCGAGGACACTGTATTAACTATGATACATGATTATTCGTATATACTCGCAGGCCTGGCCGTGATGTACCTAATTGTGGTGGTGGCCATGTGCGTGGTCATCGGTGCGATGTGCATGGATGCAGCCTTCGGATGGCGCAAAGCAAAGAACTAGCATATCTTTTCCATTTAAAAAGAACTAAACATGATTGACATCAAAGGACTAATGATAATGGCCTTGCTAGTAGGTATAGCCGCAATAACTGTTGTTATTGCCATCATGCTTGACCTCGCTAGCGGTCTAAGGAAAGCAAAACTTATGGGCGAGGCTAGAAAGTCTTATGCCTATGAGCGCACAACAACTAAACTGATGCGTAATGGGTCGCTTGTGCTTATTATGGCGATGATTGATGTGTTGCTGTTCTTTGGACATTTGTGGGATATTCTTGGGCTGAACATCTTGAGCAACGTACCCGTTGTAACATTCGGTGCAAGTGTATGGATGTGCTTTGTACAGGCGGTTTCTATTAAAGAAAAAGCAGAGGATAAGGCAGAGCGCAAAACCGCTGAGGCACTGAAACAACTTGGTGAAGTGCTGACAACGGAACAACTACAAGCGTTGCTGAACAAGGTACAAGACAAGTCAAGCGGTGGCGAGGTGTAACCGATTGACATTTCCAATGTTTAAAGAATTGGAAAGAAAAAGCCAGCCGAACCTCACGGCTGGGCTGGTGAAAAAATGATTTATAAAAACAATTCACCACAAAGGTAACGAAAAATATTGAAACGACAATATGACAAGGATAGAAAAATACGGCATATTCTGCCGATCGTGGGAAGGCGGTTGGTCTAACCATCCCAATGACAAAGGCGGGGCGACCATGCGAGGTGTGACCTATACCACATTCTGCGCTTTCCGCAAAGCAAAGGGTCTGGGCAAACCGAGCCTTTTAGACCTCAAGAACATCACCGACAAGGAGTGGGAC
>Ga0247611_10003937_pt1 | contig 21320 bp, 21 predicted proteins | sample 177DNAGHGhighgp2_FD_192422 | JGI IMG/M metagenome (GOLD analysis project Ga0247611, IMG submission 192422) | Sheep rumen microbial communities from Palmerston North, Manawatu-Wanganui, New Zealand - 1770 DNA GHGhigh gp2 | ecosystem: Host-associated > Mammals > Digestive system > Stomach > Rumen...
CGTAGTAAAAATTCAGATTTTCACCATCGATTTTCTCAGTTCCAATCCACTGAATGTCTTTCAACATTTCAATGTACTCATCTGAAAATACTTCAGTATTTACAGTTTTCGACTTCGGGTCAGTCCGCTTCCAAGGACTAACAATTTTGTGGTAGTTGTGCATAGTGCACCTCCGTAAAATTAATTTAGCCCCACCACTTGCTTTTGAGAAAAGCAAGAAAACGATAACAATGGGAGAAGTCAGCATTACCTGAGAATTCCCCTTTAATTACCATAACATAGATTTTCTAGAAAGACATTCAAGTTGTGCTTTAATCAAGATGATACAATATCAGAGTGCCAAAAAACGGCACCGTAAAATGGCGATTACATGAACAAGTAAACTTTTATAAAGAGAATCAAATAAAATGAAAAATAGATTTGATTTCTTTTACTTGCTGTTTAGAGAATGATTCCCAGGTGATAAAGAGGAACATATTTTGATTCTGAATAATGTTCATAGCCCCAGTCAGTATGCCAATGCCCAAAGAACCATTTTTTGTATGACAACTTGGCGTCGATATCATCATTCAAAACTACAGTGGAATCATTGCGGAGCTCATCGAGATGAATCTGATTTGAGAAGAAATCATCTGTGAGGGCAATGCCTGCAGACGGACCAGTGTGTGAAAGCACATAATCAACCTGAATATCCGGGAGTTTAGAAATCAATGATGTCTTTTCCTCCTCTGTCCACTCCTCATGTGACCACCACGACTCATGCGGAGTACGCCAGGACTTGTCATCACTCATAGCACCTCCAAGGGCAAGAAAGCGTTTTCCTTCAATCTGATATACCTCTCCCCTCTTTAGATAATAAACGTTCTCGCTCAGCTTTAAGACTTTATTGCCAAACATCTCAACTTCCGGCAAATTTTCAATCATGTCATAATTATCATGATTCCCCTGTACCGCCAGAATAGTAAAAGGCTTTTCTTTGAACCACTTGAGAAGATAGCGGTCAGTATGATCAACAGGATGAATCCCTTTCTTATCAACAGGACACTCATACCAGGGCAAGCCAAAATCGCCCAGCACAATAGCTGTCGTAATATCATGGAAATCTACCTTCTGTTCCATACAGCAAAGCTTCATATTTTTCGAAGAGAGATTCGACATATCAGTCGTGTTGTGAGTATCGCCGGTAATGTAAATCATGGTGGCCTCCTGGTAGTGTATAGTTTTGATTATACTACTAGAGACTATCAAATGGTGATAGAGAAAAGAATGAGCCTTTAAATATTTATTGTTTATTTATTTGTATTCAAATGGTCATAAATAACCATTTTTGAAATAGAGTTATGATTTATCATTTTTCCCTGAACTCTTTCCTATAAGGGCAGTAATAATTACTGAACCAATAACTCCTCCAACTACTCCCCCAATCCATTTAATAGTTGTTCCAACTTTTCGACGTTTTTGACTTTGACAACGGCTACAATATTTTCCTTCGTATATTGGCGCTCCACATTTCTTGCAATTACTCATTAGTCTTATCCTCCAATGCTATGAGGTCATTTGTTTTTTCTTGTATCTGGTTCAAATAGATAGGAAATTTTTCCACCCAGAAATATTCCAATTGAACATTTTCTTTTTTGTTAGGTCTATATTCCCAAGTGTTAAGCATATAATAACACTTTTCAGTAAATGTAGAAGCTAAAAAGTTAGAATAATCTTTCAGATCTTGAATATCTTTTGTAATGTAAGACTTGACCATAAATAATATTTGTAAATACTGAGTTTCCTCTTGTATATATGATACGTTTTTTGCAGCATCTTCAACATCTTTACGAGTAACAGTTTTTCGAAACCAATTCTTTTTACGACTTTCAATTTCATTTATTGAATTGATCCTATTTGGAATATCTCTTTTTATCAATGAAATTGCTTCATCTACATTAAATTTTACATCTTTTAATTCTACATTCAATTCAGGATGACATTTATAATCTTCGAATTTAATTAAAGCTGCTTCAGCTTTTGCAATAATAGTATCAACCTGACTCTGAATAATTGAATCTAATTTTCTATTAACTTGAACTGATAAATCTTCAATTAACCCCTGAATTTCAGCTAATTTCATTTGTGTTGCCATCTGCATGGAAAGATTATTCATTCCAGCCGGATTAGATAAATGTTGAACTTCCTCTAATCTAAGATTTTTTACAATTCCACCACCTTTCGTATTTACTATCTGTGCTAAAAATTCCCCATCAGATTTATTAAACTTATAAATTCCTTTTTTCAATCCTTCTAATATTTCTGGAGGAATTATAGCTTGCATAGAGGTTGTAGAATGTAATGATGAAATAAAAGAAGAAACATCTGCTATAGCACTAGCAGCATCCGCGGCCGAGAACAAAGAATTCATTTTTTCACAGAATAAATCTTTTTGTCCTTGAATTTCAGTTAGCGAATCCTGACGTACAATATCTGAGACTCTTTTTACCAATGCAGTTTCCATCAAATATCTCCTATGAGTCAATGTTAATTATTTTCTTGTATAATCAACTGTTGAAATCCTTTTAAGAATTTATTTACAAAATCGAGCATTTCAGATTCTTCCGCAGGAAAATTAAAAGTTGTTGAAAAGCCATTCGGCCATTCTTCATGAAAATGAGAAGCAAGAGAGAGTTTATTTAAAATTGTTTTTATATAATTTTCTTCAGAATCTTCATCTTGAATTTTAAAAATTATATATGTGCCGTCATTACCAGGATATATTTCAAATTTAATATTATAATCAGTATATTGTTTACAGTTTTCGAAAATTAATCCCTCACCTTGTTTCCATATACCAATTTTATCAAAGGGTTCTTTATTATTCATAAACATTTTCAAATATTTATATAATCGATAAGTCGTTAAATCTTTCATCATCTGAACAATATCTGTTGCTGCTTGATAATTCTTTTGTTCTTTTAGAAGTTCATAAAAATTCTCCATTACTTCATTATTCACTTCATTTCTCCTCAGATAATTTAATAAATCTATATATTGTCTTATAAATGAAAACTCTTGAACAGAACAGTTATGGGACTCTGATAATTTTAATAAATAGTCTTCACAAAAAGAGCGTCGATTTTTTGAAGATGCAGCTATTTCAACAATCAAATTATCAATTTTATGATCGTCAGGTAGCCAAGAAGATTTGTCAATTGACTTTACTCCATCTAAAGATAAATAAACAATTGCATCAACAATAAAGCCTTCTTTTTGTTTTATTTCAAAATATCTTGGCAGTTGTCTTCTCATATCTCCTGCATCATTAATTTTGTTTTCTATTATTATGCAATGTTTAGAACTTTCATCTGAAATAAGCACATCAATTCTGTGTGTTTCTCGAGATGCATATCCATTTGTATAATTGGAACTATCAATTCTCAAATCTGGATTGAATGAGTTAATAAAATCAATAAAGAATTCAATGAAATATTCTTTCTGGTTGAAGATGGAGCAAATAATGTCACTATGGAAATTCTCTCTATAGTAATAATCAGAACTACTCAGAATAATGTTGAAGGGATATTCTTGGGCTTCATGATTTAGATAGATGTTTTTGTCATCGATAAACTTGATAAGTTGATTTATATTCAATAATGTGTCATCCATTTAATATTCCTATAAAATTTGTAAATGGAATTATTTCTTAAATAGTTTTTCAAAAAAACGATCCAGAAACTTTGCGGCAATACCACCCCCTACCGTATATCCTATCTTTGGTAAACCTACTATCCAAATAATTATAATAACTGCGGCCACAGCTACTATAGCAACAAGAATAAGAGTAAAAAATAAATATGGATGAGAAGTACTGAATTTTTCGCTATTAATATTTGTTGTTGAATCAGTCTCTAGATTTGGCTCGTCAATTTTAACAGATTGGCTTATCTCTTGTTCTTCAGAAACTCTAGACGACTTGTTATTGCCAGAATTTTCATGACATCCTATAATCAATAATGATAATAACAGTAATGCTAACAAAAAGAGACTTTTTGATTTGCCATTAACATTGTGAATAAAAAGCATCAATTATTAAAACTCCGAAAAGATATTAAGAATTATAAACGGCAGTAAGATTACTCATCATCTTCGTCATCGTCTTCATCCCAGTCATCATCTTCTTCATCATCCCATTCTTCATCGTCTTCACTATCATCAAATTCACTGTTGTAATCTGAGTAATATCCATCATGTGATGTAATTTGTCTAACTAGTTCACAACCCTCTTCATCACCATCTTCGTGTAATTGAACAGCAGCTTCTTTTAAGAAATGAGCAGTTCCTCTTCCACCTTCATATTCTGTTCCTCTGGAGGTTCTTATGCCTGCATCATTTAAAGCATCAGCAACTTCATCATAACTCATTTTTTTACCAGTATATTCTGTTGCTTCACCTAGTGATCGAGCGAATTTCTTCTTAAAATCATCCATAAAAGAAATACTCCTAAAAAAATTTCATTACACTCAAATAGTATTATAACACCGTTATATAATAATCGCAAAAGCAATTATTATTTGCTTTATCCAAATTCTCATATGTTTTTGGTACAATATTAATTTGCGGCTGATAGTTTTTTTGTTCATCCATTTTTCGATTAATAGATTCGTTTACTGTAAATCCTACCATAAAACCACACATTGTTAGCATTATCATAAACAAGCACATGAAAATAGTCCTAAACTGCTTTTGTTTCATGTCGTCTCCTAAAATTATAACCCCATAAATTCTTTATATTTCTGAACATCAGAATGAACAAAGGTCATGCAGGCAGTGAGGACAGCTGCATCATCTATATAACCAATTATAGGAATAAAATCAGGAATAATATCAGCAGGTAAAAGAACATATAACAAGGAACCTACAATTGCCATAATTGTTCCAACAGGAACATCTGTATACTTTTTCCTGAAATAATCTTTAAGCATAGAGAAGAAGATGTTTACATCTTTTATAAATCCGATAAGATGCTTGTTGTTCATTTTTCCAAGGATCGCGTCTTCATTTTCAAAGACTTTGTGCATGTCATCTTCTGAATATTGTTCGTTCTTGAATGAATTGAATCTTTCATTTACTTTTTTTGCTTCTTCTTCGTTCAATTCTTCTGCATTAACTTTATTAGAATTAAACATAGGCGACCTCCTTATACTGTAAACATAATAGGTGTAGGCTATCATTTCATGATATTCTTTAAAACTTTTTTTTTCAAAAAATCTCGTGGTATAATTATTTTATAGGAGTCCAAAATGTCTAAGAAAGAAGTTGCAGTCATATCAAAATCCCCTAAGCTCAAAGTTCCTGAAATCATCGAATACTGTAAGAACGATCTTGGAATTACCTTCAATCTGATGGATGAGGAAAAGGCCAAGGAGTTTCTGGAGAAAAACAACTTCTTCTTTAGACTTAAGCAGTATTGTTCAACTTGTCCGGAGCAAACTAAAAGCGGAAAATATATCGGACTAGATTTTGGACATTTAGTTGAGCTTTCTACGATTGATATGTTTCTCCGAAAAATTCTCCTTAAAATGACAATTGATCTGGAGCATTATCTAAAGGTTAAGCTTGTGAACGATTGTCAAAACAATCCTGCAGATGATGGCTATGAGGTTGTTGAGAAATTCTTGGAAAGTCACTTAAAACTCAAGGAAGAAATTGCCAAGGTGAATAAAAACACTTCTTACGGTGAAAGCTCTTTTGAAAAGTATGTAGCAGCTCCTGCAGTATGGAACTTCGTAGAGATGGTTTCTTTTGCAGATTTTATCAGCTTCTATGCTTTTTACTACGACTATATGAGAATGAAGTGCGAATATACAAAGCACTTTGATTCTGTACGCCGAATCCGAAATGCCTGTGCTCATAACGTCTGTATGCTTGCTTCTTTTAAGCCAGTGCAGGGCTTTAAGTCTGATCTGGAAACTAACTTCGAACTTTTGGGTGGAAATATCGGAATTGGCAGCGGAACAATTTCCTATTGTATGAAGGTTCCGTTACTCAACGATTTTGCGGTAATGCTTTCAGTTTACACAAAGCTGATTTCTTCCCCAAAAATCAAAGAAATCACCATCCAGGAAATCAAAGACTTCTTTGATGGCCGCATGGTATACCGAAAGCAATACTTTGAAAATAATACTGATATTAAGAATGCCTATCAATTCGCGAGAAAGGTGTTGGATTATTACTCTGATAAATAGCAACCTCTTTGAACTAGGTTTCATCCCAATATTTATTTGTGTTCTCGTCTAGAAATCCATATTGAATATCAAACTTTCTACAGTTTGAATTATACCTTGTAAACTTACTTAAACTGATTTTGCTTTTGCTCAGAAAATAATCATCCCAATAAAATCTGATTCCATCAGGGAAAAGTCTTGACCATAGCAAATATAAAACGCAATCACTACATATATTTAGATTTTCTGGAACATGATGTTCACGTAAATCAGATTCGTTTTTTGCATTCCATCTTGTCGAATATCCTATAGCATATGAATCATCACATTTATTACCGCATCTATCACAATACCAGTTCATGATTTCTCCCAATGTTTATTTTCCTTTCATCTTAAGATGCTTAAAATTTCCAAAATGGCCCAGATTATTAATGAAATCTTCATTTTGCCATACAGGAGGAACTTCAACATTCTTTTCCATGTACCATCGGCGTAAAATTTCAAAATCTTTTTTTGACAGGGCATTATGTTTTTTTCTAGAGAGATAAATAGATTGAAGCTCAAAGCTCCCGTCTGAGTATACTTCTATTTCGATTGCGGCTTTGGGCCTAGTTCCTCTCATAACACATATTTCGGTTTTGCCAGATTCTACTACTTCGAGATTAAGAAATAGATTGGTACCATAAAAAATCTCATCATTCATCTTGTAAACTTTTCCAACCGTTTTCGGGAGAACAAACTGATATCGTCCACATTTCCATTCCAGCTCTTCTTCTCCTTGTGAATACATAATTTTTGTTTCTGGGGGAGGAAGCGTTTCATCTTCTTCACATCCCAATGTCATTTCTTTGAAAAGACTTTCATAGACCTTTTGTGAGAAGCCCTCTTCTTTGATTCTTGGCAATACTACTTCATTCAGAAAATCACCTGACATTGTACTAACAATATCATCAACAATTGCAATGAATGCCGATTCTTTTCTGAATGTTTTTGAATACATATTGGTACAGATATTCATGTCTTTTGGTCTTTTCAAAAAATCAGCAAGGAGATATCCGGTCCAGGTTTCACTACAAGTTCGTAATAGAGTTCTAACTTGTTCATAAATCCATGGTTCTTCCTTAAAAGAAAAACATGTCTGAATTAGCCCTTCACTCTTTTCAGCTTCTTGGGATAAAGTTTCCAGACTATCTTCATCTTTATAATTTGCAAACATGCCATACTTAAAAACTTCATCAGCAAAAAGATATTTCTTGTCTGCAGATATAATTATATCAATTGCCATCAGATTTCTGATTCCATACGTCCAAAGCGCAAGTAATTCAGCAAAACTGTTATACCCCTCGTAAAAGAAACTTAAATACGTAGAATTGTAAGGTATACCGCAAAACTTAAATAGATCTCTTTTGTAATCATCACTTTTTGAAAGCTGCTCAAGAACACCAACAGGAGCTGTACATGAAACATCATGAAAGTCTTGGTAATCAGTGCCTGGTTTTAATCGATTAAAAAGTTCGAGAAAATCTTTTTTGTTTCTTCGTCTTTTTTGGAAGCGATTCATAAAAACCTCTTAATATACAAAATCATTTAAATTACAACTGTCCCAGTCAATCATTATGCATTTCTCCTTACACCAGCGCATAATAAAATCATACTCATAGCGGTTTATACCGTACCAGGCATATCCCTGTAACCAGACATTTTTCACAATAAAACAGCATCCTGTATCTTCTAATTTCATTAGTAATCGATATTGAGCACCATTCTTTAGATATACTTCTGTTCCCCATTTTTCTCTAACATAATCATTCAAATCTGCATGAGTAGGTCTGAACAATACATGATTCAAGTTATAAACATCGCCCATTGTTCTCGGAAGAAAGATTTGAAACTCTCCATCCTTCCATTCCAAAGATTTCTCGGCTCTTGAATAGATTATTTTTGTGTCTGCAGAAGGAAGATATCCTTTCTCTATTTGTTTCTGAACAAGTTCTACACCGAAATATTTTCCATTTGGCATAAAGCCTTCTTCCTGAAGCTTGGAAAGAAATTCTTCTCTAGAAAATGGATTTTTCAGAAACGGGAGATGTTCAATAAATGCATCAAACTCAGATACGACTTCATATTTATTTGTGAAAGGATTTGTGCATACTCTGACTTTTCTGGACTTCAGTAGATAGTCCACAATAATCTGCCCAACAATATTTTCTTCATAAGAGAACTTTTTCATCAGGTAGTCTATCTGATTATATTGCCATGGCGTTGTATAAAAAGAAAAACTGATTTTTAATTTATTCTTTTTGGAGAACTTTTCATATGGAAGTTTTGCATCATCTTTGCTACCTAAGATTGCAAACATTCCCTCAGCAAATAATGTTTCTGTGAATTTAAATTTTTTATCTGCTTCAATTATTGAGTCAATGATTTTTAAATCACGGAAGAAGTAATGCCACAATGTTACGAACTCTGCAAAAACTTTATAACCAGCATCAAAATATCTGAAGTATTTTTCTTCATAAGGAATGTAACAATATTCAAATAAAAGCTGTTTGCAATTATCATCCCTTAAAAGATTTTCATCTGGTGTTATACAAGGATATCCTAGATAGTCTTTATCGATTATTCCAGGGACAATTTTTTTGAAGAGATTAAAAAACTTATTTTCTGCAGTTTGCGGCTTTGATATGCTCATAACTAGCCCCTTGTAAACTTAGTCATCCGGCATTTCCGGATTCTTTGGATAAAAATGCTGCTTATGTTTTATACTACAGTTAAAAGTTTCATAATCGTCAAATATAATATCCCGGTCTTTGTTATCATGCTGAAACCAGCCTGCAGTCAGATCCATACGAATTGAAATCATATTACTGCTGAAGCCAGACCTGTCTGTTAGTTCTGAAAAATCTCTAAGTAGGCTATAAGGATGCTCATACAGAAATCTAATTCGTCTTGAATCGCGATTTTCCAATTCATCATGAGGATTATTAAAAATCAGTTCCATTACACATGTAAGATCGTGCCAAGGCTTTCCGTCTTCGTAATCATAGCAGAGAATTGTCTGCAAATCTTCAATCATATTGAATGGAATAATTTCCAGCTTCTCTCCGTCTAATGGAGAGGCAAACATTTCGAGACCATAATTTGTTTTCGTGTTATTGTTCATAGTCATCCTCGCTTATAATGGAAATAATAAGCGAGGATGACTATCAATTAATGATAGTTTTTAAGTATTTTATAACTTATTTATTTGTTTATTTTGACAGTAAAGTATCTAAAAGACTTAAAGAATATTTTATAAATTCCTTTCTATTATTTTTGAAATAATACGATTCTTTTATTAGTTCATAGCATTTCTTTCTCTGTTCAAGAGTTGCATCACCATGTAATATTATATTATTGAGAATCTCTATTATATCTTTACATTCGTTCTGGTATTTATCATTTTCGGAATTCAATATAATCCTAGCCCATTTATATAAGGTGTCAATCGATTTCTCAGAACCAATTTGGATTATATAAGTTTTATCAGTTTCATATTGCGATAATTCACTTGAAATTGAATCCGTTATTGTTTCAAAGAATGAGTTTGTTAGTTCCTCTTCAGATACAATCGAACAAACATCCTTGATTAATTGATAGAGTTTTACTTCATATTCTGACGAAACAAATCTTTTCCAAAGCAAAATAAGGAAATCTTTTTTTTCTTCGGTATTTTTATCTCTAAATAGTTCTATCAATAGTTGACTTATTTCACTTTGTTTTTTCTCGGTACAAGAAAGAATATCTATGAGAGTTTCTTCGGCTCTGGTTCTAAAATGTTTACTTTCCTCATTCTTTCTGGATGTAACATTTTTGATTAAACCAAGACATTCTAAGAAAGGTAATTTTTCTTGAGGATCGGTGATTTCAGATGCCCAATCAAATATCTCAGATAAAATAAACTCTTGAACAGTTTCTACATAGTTATCAAAGTCCCGATTAATAAGTTTTAGAAATTCATCTTTTTTATCACGAGAACTTCGAAGCAGTTTTGAAATAACAGCCTTGGATTCATTTTTATCAGGATATAAAAGGATTTCATCGATAAAGTTTGCAAATAGTTCTGGATATTTATTCATATCTATTTCTTTTTCAAATTCTTTAATTAATATGTCATAGATTTCTTCTTGCTTTTCATTTTCTAAATTATTACGGTTACAACTATTCAATAATTTTTTAAGCAGTTCCTTATTAACTTCAATTGATTGATTTGCATCATCGAGAGAAGCGGAAATATAATCTTTTAAGTCGGATTTCTTATCTGAACCATTAATAAATAAATCAGTAATTATAGATGAACATTTTTTCTTTGTAATTGTATTTGCCCAGTTACTAGATTTGTTTTCTATTAGTATTTTTCCTAGAATATCATAAGCAAAGTTTAATGAGATCCAATCATTATCTTTTTTATCAATACTTTCTGATAATTTGTTAAGTATCAGTTCTTTTTTGTTTATATCGGCATAAGGAATAAGACTTGCAAATATAACCCGTTTGTCATCTTCGGAAAGTGCTTGTCCAAAATTATTCATTGTGAAGAAATAAATAGAAAACAAATTGTCTATAATAGTACTTAAATCAGCTTGTTCGAAATCATTAAGATCTTCTCCTATAGCTCTAATTATTGTAAAAACATCTTCTTTTCCCAAAATAAAAGAACTATAAATATTTGTTTTCTGGGCATAATTAACAGAATCTCGAAGGTATTTCAATGAATGTGAGAATAATTCTTCTTTTTCTTCTTTTGACAGAGACTTCGCCTCGTTAATCTTTTGTAATATCTCTTTGATGGTTTCTAGAAAGTTTTGGGATGTATTCTTACTTGCTATATTTAATATTTTGTTCAAGTCTTCTATTGCTTTCTCTGATTTATATTTTTTAAGAAAACCAGAACCTATTTGATTTAATACTATATCTGTCGATTTAACTAAGATATCATCAATATCTTTTGAATGAACGTGCCGTTCATTTGTATTTACATAGGCAAGCCAACTAAGACAATTATGTACACCATTAATAGACTGTATTTGTTGAGCAAATGTAGGGACAAGACCTAAAAGTAAAATTGCAGAATTCTGATCATTGAAATTATCTAAACCTTTTTCAATAGATATTTCAGTTTCAGGATTATTTAAATATCTTGCACAAAGATAATTCTGCCATTGATATAAAGTATTATCTTTTTTCTCTGCTTCCATTTGTTTATAAATATCAGCTAAAACAGAGTCTTCACATATTTTTGAAACTTGAGTACTATCCAAATTAATATCAAGACTTTCTTTTATTAGTTTATTTTCACTATCTTCCAATTCTTTCTTGAATTCTTTAGATATTACTAATTCATACATTTGTTAATTCTCCCATTTATAAGTCTTTATTCTTTCTTTACTCTGTTTTGATTTCCAAAGAACATATCAATTGTTTCGTTTCGTTTTTCTTCTATAAGTTTGGTTTCCGCTTGATCAATTTTTTCAATCTCTGAAGTTTTATTCTTTTCAAAGAATTTAATTCCCATAATAATTATAAAGGCTCCTATCATACCTAGAGTATTCAGTTTGTCATCTGAATAAGCTGCATTATCTGTTCCCAAAGCGAAACGTATTATAGGAGCTATAAACTGTTTTATATCTGTACTTATGTCTTTGAGAGTATCATTTATTTTCCACAGAACAGTAATTACCCCTACAACTCCTAAAAGAAATACTGCTCCGACAATTATCAATAAGACTATGGGGTTTGTTACCAATGTCAGAACAAGATTTATAATAAAATGTATAATCTTTGAGAAAAACTTAAAAATTACAAGAGATACTTTTTTAGTAGTCTTAACAACAACATCTCCTGTTTTTGAAACCTCTTTTGTTAGTTTTAAACCTGTTACAGCACTCTTTAAGCCATAAACTGCAAGTAGCGCTATTAGAATTGTGATAAGATTCATGGCTGAATTATTTTCAAGAATATCAGGAGATAGATTTGTTTTGAACATATAACGTACAATCAGTTTAAACAAAAATAAAAAAATTCCAAAAATAAGGAGAGAATCAATATCTGATACAATAATTTTTGTCGAGATTTTTCTTTGTATTATTTTTCTTTGTGATATTATACCAAGTTCAAATAAAAAAGTTCCTCCGAGTATTATCCATTCAAAGAAACCGAACCCACAAGCTGGTAACAGAACCAAATTGTAAAATGCTGTATATAAAAGCCAATCTGAAATGAAATTCAATGTCTTGCAGTTTTCATATTCGTTACAAACTGTAAACGTATGCAATAAACCAAAAATGAGGAATACAAGTGTATCAGGCATTTTGTACAAAGAATTCATAGGCAGATATAACTTTTTAATATTACCTATATCTCCAGTTGCGCTGATAGATAAAGATGTCAAAACTAATGCAATTAGAGCTACTAAAAGTTTTAATAACGCTATATTCTTATAATCCAGTAATTTTAATTTTCTCACATTTTTCTCCATTATATCATATAAGGAATATTGTTTTTCTTTTTAAGCCATTCTATGGCTGCCTTTTGATCCTCATTCTTACCCCAGCCATCTACTGATTGCTGTATATCCATAGCTGTCCTTTTTACACGATCCAAAAAAGCAAAAGCTTCTTTGTAGCTTCCTTGCTCGCTTATATCATTTGAAAATTCATTAAACATTCTATCTATTTCATTTATAATATCTGTACAATCTTTCTTACGCTTTGTTTCATTGTTCTCACTAGCAGCTTGTATTAAACGATATGACTCTTTTAATTCCAAAACTAGAACATCTTTTTCTGTGAGAGAACTTTTATGAATTTTTCGCATAATTGTACTTTCGTAATTAAGAGTTAGATTTATGAATTGGATGTTCTCGTTTTTCTTGTCTATCTCAAATAAATATTGATAAGTCATCATTAACAAATCTGCTGCAGGTATTTCTGCATGAACTTCTTTGTAGCGTTGCATATATGCTTCCAAATCTGAAATGTAAGTTATGCAATCAACTAGTCCCTTATTAAATGTCTTTTCTCCCAGTAAATATTTATTTTCATTATAATAATCATTTTCACGTAATTCTTTTTTTGCTTTTTTTGTACTTTCTTTATCATTCCAATCCATATCATTGTGAAGTTTTACAACATCGCGAATTGTTTTCTTGTTATCTATGCAAAAGAATAGAGCAAGTCTAAGTTCAAAATATGAATCAAAATATTCAATTAGGTGTTTTGATATTTCTGGACTTTGGGTATTCCAAAACTGTCGCTCATTTCTATATATATCATAAGCTTCTTCAATTGATTTGCCATTAGCACGTCTAATAGCTTCTAGGACATTATTCGGATTTAATTCGGGAGCTTTTGTATTTATTTTGTCACTTATAGTTAGCGATGTATCTGTCGAGGCTGAACGAGCGTTTTTTTCGCTGAGAACATTTTCCGTAATGCTAATACCAATTATAAATAATACAAAGACGATTGCGAGAATTATTATAAGACTTACAATCATATTTCCCAGCTTATCTTGTTTGTTGCTCATATATCCTCCGCAATTATTAAAGTAAATAAGCAAACACTCAGAATATTATAAACCTGTAAAACATTATTTTCAAATCTATTCGGGTACATTAAACTGTTCCTCCATATCTGGTATTCTTTCCAAAAATTTCTGATAATCACTAAACATGGAATAATTACGAAGGTTTCTTTTAATAACCAATTCTATAATATAATCAATGTTCTTTGCTTCTTCATCTAAAATACTTATGACTTGATCAAGTTCAGAGAAGATTTCTTTGCAAGTTTCAGGGTGAGATTTATCATATAAAAATCCTACTGGACACGATAGTTTTGAACATTCATGTTTTTTTGCTAAAAGGAATCCTTCAGCTATTCTTTTTGCGTTTATGAGAGTTCGTTTTTCCGAATGAAAATCTACACAGACAAAAATTATTCCTTTGTATTTTAATTTCTTACACGGTATATATGCTGCAAATTCTGTTTTATCATATTCTGTTTCTTTCAGATTTCTTAATGCTTTTTTCAGGTATGTACCTTCTTTTTCAACAACCCAATGGGCAAGAGGATTTGCGGGCTTAAATCCATCTCCCAATGGACAAAGGAGAATATCTCCTTGAGTCTTTAATAGATTTCCAAAACGGAGACTACATCTGAATTTTGAATCAAGTCTATTTACAGAAAAATCAGACAAGAATTGCTTAAAATATAAAACTTTTACTCCTGCCTTCACCTCATTGTTGCGACTATTATGAATTAGATTTATTAACCTCTCATAAAGTGATTCTGCTAATTGTTCCTTTGAATAAATATGATAACATCCCGCTTCTATGAGACAGCAAGTGAGGGTTATATAATAAGCCCAGAAGAATATTGGTTTTCGTAACAATATTGATTGTATAACAATCGCACAAACAACAAATAATATAGCTGCATTATCAAGATAATGAATTATGTCTGAATATTTAATTATTTGTTCATATCTACGAATCTCATGATGAATTTCTTCTTTCAATTCTTCGGCTTGTTTTTCGGTTATTATTCCAGAATTGAGTCTATTGTCTATATCAAAGAATTTTTGATTCATACTATCAAGAGCAAATCTGTACTCTATATGATAAGAATCACGAATCTCATAATTATAATTAATAACCAGATTCAATCCTATTGCCATAACCAGCAATCCAAAGCTAATGATAGCTTTTACTCCACTAACAGCTTGTCCCTTATAAAAAAAGGGTACTAAGATAGAACAGGTTTCTAACGACAAAATAATAATCAGACACTTAAAAAGAATCTTACATATATAGTTTTTATTTTTCATACCTACTCTACCTTACAAACAAAATCCCACACGCTTTGCCCCATTCGGATTCTCAAGCTTTTCGCTTTTGCACATATCATGAATGTCATTGATGGCAGGTCTCTCCCCGGTAATCACTTCGTTCATGGCAATCTTGCGGACGATGTTGTCTATCTGTCCGCCGGAGAAGTCGTAATCTCTTGCGAACTCGGTGGCAGCTTCTTTGTCGAGCCAGGTCAGCTTGTTCATCCAGATAGAAGTCTTGGCTTCTGTTGACGGATTCTCGAACTTGATCTTGAAGAGAAATCGGCGTTCGAACGCTGAGTCCATGTTTGAGGCGAGGTTTGTTGTGGCGATGAAAATGCCCTTCAGGTTTTCAAGTTCTTCGAGGATGATATTCTGAATGGCGTTTTCGGTCTGGGCGCAGTTGCCGGAAGTGTCTTCCTTGCGTTTTGAGATGAGGGCGTCCGCTTCGTTGAAGAGCAGAATTGGCATTAGTTCGCCTTTCTTTTCTGCAATTTCGCAGGCGTTTTTATAGCTTGTGAAAATCTTTTTGATACGCTTTTCGCTTTCACCGAACCATGCAGATTTTGCTTCACTGATATCAACATGGACAATAGAGCGACCGGTTTCCTTTGCAATTTGCATAACAGATTCAGTCTTTCCGGTTCCAGGTGCTCCATAAAGCAGAACAGCTACGCCTACAGGAAGGCCATCGTCCTTGAGTCGCTTCTGAATGTTTTTGAGCTTTTCATCTTGCAGTGCATTTTTGAGGCGGTTGATTTCCTTCTGATTTTCTTCGCTGTAGAAGAGCTTTTTTTCTTTGATGGAATCAGTTTTAATCAGATTTTTCTCATTAATTGATTCTTCAAAAAGGAAGGCTTTTTCTCCTAGAACCAGCTTCTTTCCCTTATCAGATAAAGTTATTGTTGCATCAGATAGATTTCCTTTCTTTGTGAATTCAATAAGTCCTTTTTGAAACAATTCATGCTTTTCTTCCATCATCTCGGTGGCAACAGAATATCTTCTTCCGCCGTCATACAAATCAGCAATGGTGGAATTCAGATTAGATTCACCACCTTCGAGTACATCATGTGTTACATCATAAAGGAAGAATCGATGATTACACTCCTCAAGTGCATCCATTACCCGTTTAATCATGCCGAGATTTTTATGCTTGTTTTCATACTGCCTCAATTCACGCTGTATGGCATATGCAGACATCTCCTCTCCCCTGCGGGCTTCATAGCGTTCTGCGAAGTAATTGAGGAAGTCGATATCATCTACTTCTTTTTTAGATTGAGGGATGAATTCAACATTGTTATAGAGAGATTCACAAAAATCACTTACTGGCTGAAAGTTGTCACGGCCACGCTGCCATTCAAGAAAGCCCTTTTCAATCAATAATTCAATATCTTTTCTCCAGGACATAATAGACATTGCGGTCACTTCGATTATATTACAAATATCTCTTATTGTACTTGAATCACGGTAGGCAATGTACTTATCGCAAACAATACAGATTATCCAGATTTGTGTCTGAGAAAGTTTATAAAGATTTGTCAGTTTTTCCATGGCAGTTGTATATTGTTTTGTTTTCTTGATTCTGAGTTTTGAATCTTTTAGAGCTCCATAGACACAAGCCATAGCATTTGAAATGTTCCATCTGATTTTCTTTTCATTCATCTGTTCGTTCATATAGTCACCTCTCGTTCTACACACATAAAGATACATGCGGAAACTATCATTTTATGATAGAGAGGATAATTTTTTGGAAAAAAATCTGGAAAACTTAATTTCCAGAACCAGAGGTAGTGATGATAATAATTTACAGCAGTCGCAGTATTTCTGCATTAAAGTTGTAGTTTAACAGAAAATATTGGAGCCCCTATCACTAGATGATAGTACTTGTATGTAATATTTATTCAGAGGTGAGTCTGATGAATAAAATAATTTCGAAAGCAAAAGAACTTCTTCCGCTGATAATGCTGTTTTTTGCATTGGTTTTGATTTTCGTACCGCTTCCGATCATGCTGATTCAGGTGCTGCTTGTTCTGGATACTGCTTTTTCTTTATGCCTGTTCTTGTCTAAGTTCTTTAATAGCACGGCTATTGCTTATCATTTTCCACGCCTGGTCATCTATAATTCGATTTACACCTGTGGAATCGCAATCGCAACTACAAGAACATTTCTTTCAATAGAGAATCTTAATGATCATATCCCTCTGGTCCTGAATATTGGCCGCTGGATTTGCCGTGAAAACTATGTCTGTGGCTTTTTCACTACCCTCTTATTTTCTTCTGCAATCTTAATGTACTGCCATCTGCATGTTCAAAAGTGTCAGGAGCTCGCTGCAAGATTTTGTTTAGATATGATGAATCAGAAACTGTTTGATATCGACAGACAGGTTGAACAGAAACAATTTTCAATTGAAGAGGGTGAAATTGAGAAAAGAAAAGTTCAGCTCGATATTGATTATCACAGTTCCATGGATGGTTCTTCCAAATTCCTGGAAGGAGCAGTAGCAGCGCTGGCTGTTTTATTTGTTATAGCGACAGGCGGTGGCGTAGCAGTTGGAATCCTTGATATGAACTTGTTCTGGAAGGACTCTCTGAATCAATATATCATGCTTTCCAGTGGCTATCTTGTTTTATTTGTTGTGCCATTGTTTTTAACTTCACTTAGTTTTAAGATTAACAAATTGGAGTAGATGTAATGAAAAAGCTTTTATGGCTAGATGATTTTAGAAATCCGGCAGACTACGTTACCGGTGAATATGATATCTCATGGGCAAAGAACTACGCAGAGTTCTGTGCTTTCATAACCGAACATGGACTCCCCGACATCATTTGCTTTGATCACGATCTTGGCGAAGAAAAGACCGGCCTTGATTGTGCGAAGTTTGTAGTTAACTACTGCCAGGCCAACAATCTGGATATCCCCGAGTACGATATCCAGAGCTCTAATGTCGTTGGCAAAGATAATATCCGCAGCTTGATGAATAACTGGCACCGGGTGTATATAACTAATAATTCTTCAAATTAATCCCCATCTTCAATAGTACCACCAAATTCATCAATCAATTTTTGCACAACAACAGGCAAGTTCTTCTTTCGCTTTTTGATTAAACGAAGGACTTTAGGATAAGTTCTCTTAATTATGCGTTTATAGCACTTGAACTCCTTTAGCATTGCTTTATCTGATTTGATGAAATTCCAGAATTTATTGATATCTAAGAGAAAGAGCAGTAGTTCCAGTTCATCTTTAAGCTTTAGTAAAACCTCATAATTGTAGTTTTTTATTGCGACACTTGTTAGATCTTCAGGAGGAATGGTCCTGCTCTTTATTAGATCAATAATTTCATAAACATCTAAGTCGTCAGTTTGCGTAATCATTGTTCTCCCCTCCCTTACTGGAACCAGCAGTCTTTAACGTAAATCAGGTTCTTAATCCGCTGACACAGTTCTTTAGTTGGTTCAACCAGCAGCATACTGTTTGCTTCAACAACATAGTTTCCTTCCGGAAGATTTATATGTAGGAATACTTTGCAATTTCCGGTTGAGTCATAGAGCATTTCACGAAGTTCAGCCAGCTGATATTCATTCTTGATTACCGGATATAATTCGATGTGTACTTCATGAAAATGGCTCTGCTGCAGTTTTTCCAGAGATTCAAAATCTTCTACAACAAGGCTTGCTTCCTTATCACGTAAATTAACTTTTCCTTTTAGTGCATAAACCTTTCCTGGTTCTATCTGTTCTGCGAATTTAGGCCAGCTGTCGAAAAATGCGATTGGAATTTCACCGTCATAATCCAAAAGCTTTCCGAATGCCATATCTTTTCCGGTCTTTTTGGAAGTAATCTTTTTGAGTTCAGAAAGGAAACCTACTGTAGTAAACATTGTTCCGGCATTCTTTCTTTCATGCCAGTTTTTTATCTGATCTCTTTTAGCCTGTTCCATGAGTGCAATTGAATTCAGATTTTTTGATTTGAGGCTGCACATTTCCCAAGCCTGCTTATAATCATCAAGCGGATTTCCAGAGACATAGATTCCGATACACTGCTTTTCCATTTCGAGCTTTTCAAGATTCGAAATATCTGGGAGTGGTTTGAGAGTAAAAGCCGGCGGCAATTCATCTGCAAAGTCATCAAAGAGGCTCTTCTGCCCACCCAAGGCTTCTTCTGCTTTATCTGTAGCATACTGATAAGCCTCCTGCAGATTTTCTAGAAGAGTTGGCCTGTTCACTCCAAAGCAGTCAAAGCCTCCTGTTTTTATAAGTACCTCAATTGCTTTTTTGTTCACCAACTGCTTTTTTAATCCATTGATTTCTTCTTTGCACATTACAACACGCTCAAGAAAATCCATAAAGCTTTTATAAGGTCCGTTTTCTTCGCGCTCCTTTACAATTGCATTTGCAGCGCTTTCTCCCATTCCCTTTATTCCTTCAAAACCAAAGACAATATGACCGTCAACAACATCAAACTTTGCATCAGAACGATTTACATCGGGTGCATCAACAGGTATTCCAAGACGTCGTGCTTCTTCTATGTAAACCGGAAGCTTATCTGTAGAGGTGATCTCATTTGTAAGGTTTGCTGCCATATATTCGGCCGGATAATTAGCTTTAAGCCATCCGGTTCTATACGCAAGAACGGAATATGCAGCAGCGTGAGATTTATTAAAACCATAGCCGGCAAATGGCTCCATAATTCTGAAAATCTCGTCAGCGTGCTCTTTTTTAAAGCCTTGTTTTATAGCACCTTCCTCAAAAGTTATGAGCTGCTTTGCCATTTCCTCTTTAATCTTTTTTCCCATGGCACGGCGAAGCAAATCTGCTCCACCAAGTGAGTAACCGGCAATTCTCTGGGCCACCTGCATAACCTGTTCCTGATAAACCATTACTCCGTTTGTCTCTTTTAAGATTCCTTCAAGACAAGGATCTGGATACTTAACTGTACTTGGGTCCCATTTTCCTTTTACATATTGATCAATGAACTGCATTGGTCCCGGACGATATAGGGCATTCAAGGCTACAAGCTCTTCAATCCTCTGTGGTTTTGCATTACGCAGAATTTTCTGCATTCCTGGAGACTCGAACTGGAAAATAGCAACAGTATCACCACGAGTGAATAAATCAAAGGTCTTTTCATCAGTTTCACTAACCTGACTTGTAATAAAATCAGGGGCATCTGGAGCCTTGTGCTTGTTGATGATTTCTTCTGTGTAACGGATTAATGACAGTGTCTTCAGACCAAGATAGTCGAACTTTACAAGTCCACAAGGCTCAATGATATCCATGGTGTACTGAACCGCCAACTTACCCGTTTCATTGTCCTTATAAACCGGGGCCCAGTTTGGAAGCTCGGTAAGACCAATTACCATTCCGGATGCATGAAGAGAAACTCCTCTTATTACATTTTCAAGCTTTCTGGCAATACGGAATAATCGCTCGTATTGAGGATATTTTTGAACATCTGTGTAGGGAATCAGTTTCCCGTTATCTGGAGTTTCTTTTGTTGGAGGTGTAAGTGCCATATCCAGAGTAAACTTCGGATCATCTCCTGGTATGCAGTCTGTAAGTACCTTTACTTCTGGAAGCGGAATATCAAGAACACGGGCTACATCTTTTATTACCTGCTTAGCCTTTAAGGTAGCGAAAGTAACAATATGGCCAACGTTATCATTTCCATACAAATCGCGGGTATGCTGAATAATCTCCTGTCGATAGTCGAAGTCCATATCAACGTCAAAGTCAGGCATAGAAACTCGTTCTGGATTAAGAAATCGTTCAAAGATGAGCTTGTAGCGGATTGGGTCGATATCTGTGATTGTCATTGCGTATGCGACAATAGAACCTGCACCAGAACCTCGACCTGGACCAATCGGTATATAGTGCTTTGGACAGTTATTTACGTTATCCCAGGTTGATTTAGCCCAGTTGATAAATTCCCAAACGATTAAGAAGTAACCTGAGAAGCCCATTTGAAAGATGATACCCAGTTCATATTCTGTTCTATCCCGGATTTCCTGGGTAATAACGTCGTAGCGTTTTTTAAGGCCTTCCTCGACCAAATATCGAACATAATCATCCTGATCAAGCTTATAATCATCGCCATGTGTACAGAACTGGTCTGGCAGCTTAAAGCGTGGAAGACAATCCTTCAACTGCTGTGTCTTATACTGAGGGATTGTTACATCGCACATATTAGCAATTTTTGTTGTATTCGAGATTAACTCAGGCATATCCGGGAATAGCATCCGC
>Ga0247611_10003939_pt1 | contig 21317 bp, 20 predicted proteins | sample 177DNAGHGhighgp2_FD_192422 | JGI IMG/M metagenome (GOLD analysis project Ga0247611, IMG submission 192422) | Sheep rumen microbial communities from Palmerston North, Manawatu-Wanganui, New Zealand - 1770 DNA GHGhigh gp2 | ecosystem: Host-associated > Mammals > Digestive system > Stomach > Rumen...
CCTTATCTTCTCCCTCTTCAGGCTCATGATCTTCCTGTCCATTATTAGAAGGTAGTTCTTTAACCTCTTTTAATTCAGTTACTGAAGAAGCATATTCCGTAAGAGCTTTAGCAACAGCTTCAGCTTGCTCTTGAGTAATAGTAGTTTTAGATTCACCTTCTAATAAACTTACTTCAGAACCATTAATAGCATTAATATGTCCATCTACATTAAGCTTAGGCTCTTGTACTTCTTCCTGAATTTCTCCACTAGCAATAGCTGCTTGTCTCTTCATATCATTAAGTTTATCAACTCTATGATTTTTATGAACCTGCTCAGCAACTACATATAGATCCATTGAAGGAGCTTCTTTCGTAACATCACCTTCTGCGTTCTTCATTTCGATATTCATATCATTATTCTCCTTTAATTATGATTAAAATTCACCAATATTAACTCTAAGCTGAGTTTCAGACTGTAATTTAAGTTTTACGTTTGTATATATTCCAGATGCTGTAGTAGGATCTAAAATATAAATAGCATAATGATTTCTAAAAATAGAATTAGTATCGGTAATAAAAGATAATATTCTATCAGACATATTAATATCTAATATATATCTAAGAATATCTTCTAATTTAATATCATAAGCAGCCATATTATAAACAATTTTATTTGCATTTTGGTGAATTAAAATCCACTTAGGATCAATATACTGCTTAGATTGATACATTGTATTATCTTTAATTCTATAAGTAGTTGGATCATTATCCAAATAATTCGTAATCTCATCTACATGATTAATGATATACCTTGTAAAAAAATCGATCATATGATCAGTAAATCTAGATACAAAAATATCATATAGAATAGAAGTAATACCATATAATTCATCTATACTAATAGAATTAATTTCAGGAGAATATTGAAGCTGATAAAAATTACAAATAATATTGATGATTTCTTGATAAGTTTCAGTTCTACAATCATCAATCTTATCTTTATAATCAGGAGAAGCCTGATATACTAATTGAAATTGTCTTTCTAATACGTCTACCATATTAGGCATTGGTGTATTAAAAGGTCTAAATCTCATATTTAAAGAGTCACCAATTACATCGAGAATATACTGAGATTCAAATCGACTTAAAATAGTACCAATGGCACTATCTGTATCAATTGAACCAACATAATTCTGGTACATGATAAATACCTCCCTATATAAATTTATTATTAATAAGAAATATTACTTCTCTAAAACCAAGCATTATACAATAGTTTTCTAAAATGTAATATTCTACAAAGCTTTGGTGCTAGAGGAATTACCTCTAGCACCATTGCTCCGATTATTATGAAAAGTTACATTTTATTCTGACAATAATTACAATTAAAGCCACCTATTACTCTAACCATAATCACTATCATTATTATATTGTTTAAAAAATATTTCTAGATTTTATAATTAATCCCACCATTGAGACAGATTTCCAGCTAAAACACTATGTCTTGGATTAACTGTACCTGTATCAGGATCAAACATTTCATCATAAGTATCCTCATCATCAGCATTAAAGACTTCAGTTGGAAGTTCAACGAACATTCCAGTTCTTCCATCAATAACCATTGATTCTTCCAAACCATAAGCCTCACAATAAGCTCTCCTTAAAACAGTATCTCTCATCATTTCAGCATTAAGTTTATTCTGTTCAAACTTTCTAGTTTCATCAGCAAACTGAACTGCAGTAATGAACTTGGAATTTTCGTCTACGAATTTCATAACTTCATCCATAGTAGATCCTTCTTCATAACTTACTAAAGTTTGAGGATCTATTTTTTCTACAGATTCTATATTATCTTCTAGACTAATTTCATCTAATTCAGTATCAGCATCAGTCATAAGAGAATTTTTCATAATACCAAAATTCTCCGCTAGATTATGACCATCATACCATACATACAAAGCCATCAGATAAGAGAATACCTGGTCATCATGAGATTTATCAGAATGCTCAACTTTACCATTCTTCTTAGTAACCATACCAGACATTTCTTGATGTAGAATTGGAGCAATAAATTTATCTTTATGATACATTACTCTTTCAAATAAGATTTCAATTAGACGATTTCTTATAGCAGGAGTAGAGTACAAACAATACACTCTCATTTTTCTCTTCTCTTTAACCATATTCATTCCGTCAAATTTATCTTCTACAACTCTATCTTTAATTTCCCAGTATAGATTACGTTTAACAGAAGTTTTCTTAAGCATTGCTACAACAGAAGAACCATAACCACCATTAGTCTCGATATTAACTATAGCATTGCTCATATATTTAGTAACTAATTCGTAGATAACCATAGCAAGATCATCTGCAGGAATAAAGTTACAATTCATTGTAGCACCAACTTTAGTAGTCTTAGAATCTATAACCGTAATAGCAGAAGAATCTTTATAAGTACAACCAGAAACGTCAACTCCAATTATAGGAGGATAATTAGTATCAATATCATCATAAATATTAAATTGATACTGACCAAACCTGCCAAAGAAAAGAGTTCTTATAGGAACCTTAAGATAGGATTTGATTACATCAAGATCCTCAGTAGAGAAAGGACAATCAGTAGCAGTCTCAGCCCATTCAAGTAAAACTTCTCGTCTGATTGCAGGCCATTCATTGTTCATTTCCCTGGCAATCTTATTAAAGTAATCCATTGAAGATCCTAATTGTTGGAAAGTGTATACAACTCTAAAGAATGTACTATTAGGATTAGAATCTCTTAAGCCAACCAACTTATCATATGAATAATCATAATAATCTTCTTTCCATTCTGTAGCATTATTACGTAATTCAAATGCAAATGTACCAGAATCTGTAAGAAGATCACCAGGAGTTGTAGTTAATAGAATACCATAAGGTGATCTATTATTACGAGCATTTTTACTAGCAGTAGAAAATGCAGGAGTAGCAGCAAGATAAACTTCTTTATTGAAAGGAATGAAAGCAAACTCGTCATAGTATTGTAAAGGCATTGTAGAACCACGACCCAAGTTATTAGCTGATTCTTTAGTTCTAGCAGAAGGGAATGTAGTAATTTTGTTGTTATTGAAAGGATTCTGTATAGTAACAACTGTATTAGGAACTTTAAGCTTCTTTCCTTCAGAATTTATAGCAGAATCAAACTGTAAGTAAGAAGGTAAAGCATCTCTAATATCTTTTAATTGCTTCAAGTTTTTCTTAGATCCTGTATGATCTTTATGCATAAACATAATCTCAGAGTTAGTAGTAGCAAAGTTATAAACCCAAAGATATCTACATAATGCTGCAACAGTTTTACCATGCTGACGAGGCATCTCTACAAACATATTAAAGTTAATTTGGAACAAGAAATTCATCGCTAAGTTACCACGATTTAATTTATATCTAGCACCAGCATTAACTTGTCCACCTTGGTCAGGTATTCTTACTACTTCTCTAAGAAAGTACCAGTAATTAATACGGCACTCATTCATAATTCTAGCTTTCATATATTGAGGTAGAAGAGGATCTCTAGGATCTATTCCTTTCAATCCAGCATCATACAATATCAAAAAGAAATCATTGTTTTGTATTCCTTTAGATTTCAAGTAGTTATGCATATCTATAAAGGACTGATTAGTAGTCTCTTTATGAATATGAACTGTTGTTGGAGTAATCATATTCTGTAGTACTGCCATGATTCTACCTCCTTTCTACCAATATAGTATTAGTATGTGAATATAATCAGAAATAAATTCTCCCAAGAGATATACTCTTGGGAGAAATATAATTATTATATATAAACTTCACTTCTTCCTTTATTGTCATTATAATGAGTATTAATCTTTTCCATTTCTTCATCAAGAATACCATTAGAAAGATTATACTTATCGATTAAGAAATGATAGCGTTTATCAAGTTCTTTAATCTGGAGATACTCATCTCTCATATGCTTTTGACCATTGTCAAGTGATCTAGCAAACTCAATTATCTGCCATCTTATTCTAGAGATTTCATCAAGTTCATTAGATCTAATAAGGTTTTGTATAGTTTTACCTTGATCTTCAGTCTGTATTCTAACTTGATCGATTTCATTCTTAAGTTCAACTTTAGTCTTTTCAAGTTCATCCGTGATTTCTTTCTTCATAGTTTTCATTTCATCACGGATAGGACCGAAGAATATTTTACCTAGCCATTTAATCGGATGTAAAGGAATAGGAACAATTTCAAAGAATATTCCAATGATAGCAATTATACCTAATAGATGATCAAACATCCAATTTAAAATTTGGGCAAGGGTAATATTTTCCATATGCTTATTTTTCCTTTCTCCTATATATCGAAAATATAGGTTATTTATATTAGTGTTCTTCGAACACACTAGTTTATAATAGTAGAAAAAATCAATTATATACTATATAAATGATATGGATATAATTGTATATCCTAATTAGCCAAAAGGAGGTAAATAAAATGGGAAAATGGCTAAAAAGTTGTACAAGTGGTGCTACATACAATCTTTCTTCCATCTATGAAATCAGATGGAAAGAAAATACCAGCACCGTTGCACCTGCAAGATTTGAATTGCAGATAGAAGGTGCAAGTATTAACGAAATCATCTTTCGGTGTGATACTGAAAGGGAAAAGGATTTTGTTGATAAGCTTATCGAGGATTTTATTTCATCTACTGATAAGCAGTTTTTGAAAGTCGCAAAATCATATTCATAAGAAAAAATAGATCGTGGTAGGGATTTACATCCCTACCACTATTTATTTTTTATCAAAGTTGAAAGTTTTAATTGTATAATATAAATATGATATAGTAGAAGTAACTAAAAATTTATTGAAAGGAGATTTGTTATATGTCATTAAAAGTATTTTTATCTATCACCCAAAATAGATTATTACTTTTAAAAATGCTAAAGTACAAAGATATTAATCATCTTTGTATAAAAGCATTTGATCATAAAATCCATTTATATATTCATAATATATTTGGATATTTCCTGATTTTATAATTATAATATAATCTCTCACCAAATCTCTATATTCAAAAAATTTAGTTATCTTCTACTATATCATTATATTATTGTGTAAAATGCAGTAGGATTTTATTCCTACTGCATTTTATTTTTTATCAAAGTTAGAAGTTTTAATTGCATAATATAAATATGATATAGTAGATAGATAGTTATAGAAATATTAAATAAAATTTGGAGGTATTAAATAATGAAAACGACTAAGTTTAAGTTAGCTGTTTCTATGCTACACCATAAAGACGTTAATAAAATCATAGTCATGAAAATTAATAACAAATATCATTTTTGTATAAAAAATGTTATTTGCTATTTAATCATCATTTAATTTTTATATCTGATATCCAACTATCATATTCCTCTTAAATTATATATCTATATACTATCTTCTACTATATCATTATATTATTGTATAAAATGCAGTAGGATTTTATTCCTGCTGCATTTTATTTTTTGTTTAGAAACCTTCATCATCACCAGAATACATGTCACTATTATCTCCATCTTCAGTAGATGGATTCTTCTTAGATTCAATATTAACTTGAGCAGCAGCAAACAGTTTATCATATTCATCATATCCAAGATATGTTCCAAGAACACTTCTCAGATATAGATTCTTAAATTCCTTATTAACTTCATCATCACCAGTACCATGAATATCAATAATCTTATCTGCCATACCAGATATATTATCAAATAACTGTTGAGAAGAATTAATAAGAAGATATACAGGAGGAGGTAATATTACCTCAATATGATAATAGTTTTCACAAAACTCATAGTTATATACTTTAGTAAATATCTTAGAAATCCATCTTTGAGTAATAGCTTGTCTAGTAAATACAGATCTTGCAATTCTGCTATTAGACATAGAATAAGAAGTAGCAAAATCCTGATTGAATGTAGCATTTACCAATTCCATAGGCATAATAGTATTTATTGCTGCTTCTTCCATTTTCTCCATAAGATCTGTCGGAGTATTAATATCTTGTCCTTGAAGAGTATCAAACTGAATTGGAGGATCACCAGAAGGGCCAACAGGAATAATATAATCATTATATTTACCAACAATATTAAGTATATTATTCATAGACTCAAGCTGTCTCATTCCCATATTACCCTTTTTAATCTGGGCTACTACATTCATCATTGTTCTTGCTACATTAGTTTCTACATTCTGTTTTACATAATATACTCTCTTATCAGTGGATCTAGTAATTTTACCAATAATATCAGTAAGATAAAGTAAGATATAAAGCATAGCAGGAATTAACGCTCTATGAAGATCAGAGATACCTCTATGAGTATCTTCATCTAATTCTGAATAACAATGAATGATATCTTCAGCAGGAATAAATGTAACTCCAATATCATTAGAACGAGATACATCAAATTGCTCATTATATCTCAATACTGCATAGATTTCTTCTTTAAGATCTTTATTAGCATTGATAAACTTTGTATCAATAGCAGAAGAGATCTTAGCAGAAATAAATCTAATAGCAAGTTCTTGCTGATCTTCAGACATTTTATAACCTAACTGAGATCCAGAAGGCATACCAGGCATCTGAGAATGATGCCCACCACAGAATCCACATGCAGAGATATCTTCAGCAAATTCAAGATAATAATATCCAACACATTTCTTGCTGATATATACAGGAACTATATTTTCTGGTTTAATTCTTTCTATAACGGCACCATTGAAATTATCATCTATCTTTTCAGGATCATTATCTCTAAATTCAGGAGTAATTAATCCATCAGATACTGTAGCAGATAATCCATCATTAGCATGTTTGAGTTTTTCATATTCTCTAGTAAGAGATTTACCTGCAGCTTCGCCAATAGCTTGTTCATGCATATAAGCCATAGATGTCTGAAGATACTTTAACTGCTCTTTATCCAATACTACTCTCTCATTAATAGATTCAGAGATAATACCAGTCATATTAAAATGAAGGTTAACATCATATCCTGTAAATCTAGAATCAAAGCTTTTAATATCTGTACCAAGATTAGCAGCATCTTCTATGAGAGCTTTATATTCTGAATTATTTATATATCCTTCACTGAGAAGATGAAGTTTTTCTCTTCCCATAGATACAGGACTACTTGTAGAAGATTCGTAGAAACTAAACTGTCCTAATCTAGGATTAGCTTGCCTATATTGAGCCTTTGTAAGTAGTCTCTTAAATGCAATATCATAAGGCACAATATATATGAAATCTTCTCCATATTTAGAGACGTTCATATAAGTTTTAGTAATAAAATTAGCAAAGTCATAATCAACTTCAATTTTATCACAGTTAGAAATAAAAAGTTCTGCTTCAGTTTTACTAGATTTAACTGTTTTAGGATTAATAAAATTTTTAGAGAAGTTATCTGCAGAAAGAACAAGATCTCTCTTTATCTCCAATGCATCTATCAATCTAGGAAGATATCTACAAATTAAATCATACTGAGCATTTCTTGCTTTAATAAAGTTATGGATTGTAGAATTCATAAATAAACTATTTACAAGATTTTCATCCTGAAATAGAGATTGAACTGAATCCATAAGCTTTTGTGAATTGGGCATATTATTGACATCTACTCGCCTAATAAGTTCAGACATTCCTGATGCATCAACATTCGTTTTCTGAAGCTTATCAATAGTAGTATCAAGTCTGTCAATAATTCTATCTAAATCAGCTCTATTATCAGGTCTAGTAATATAGATATCTTTATAAAGACTATCTACTTTCTGATCTAATAAATCCAATTTTCTATCAATCTTACGATATCCAGGCAACTTATTGTCTTTGTCTTTATCAGTTGCTTCAGATACATAAGTGTCTGATCTGAATATAGACATACAAAATACCTCCTTCTAATTATATGTAATTAGACTCAAATATAACAGTATTAAAATATCTAATCGTCTTTTTTACTAGTTATCCTGATATAGTCCTGAATTTTCTTTAAATTCTTTTGAAATTGCTCATTTTGAGTATCTTCGCAAAAAGAACTTTCTATATAACATACAGAATCATTTATAATAGGATTAGAAATCTCATCAAGTGATTTCTTAGCATTTTCAAAATCATTTTTATCTTGAATAATTCTTCTACATATTTCTGCTAAATCTGCTTCTTCTTCTATAGTATTTAGCATTCTTTTAATTCTATCTTTAGTTGAAGAATTAATATAAATCATTTTTAAATTATATTTCTTATTAGTACTCTTTATATTTGCATTATCAAACCATATTCTATATCTCTCATATTGAGTAGGAGCGGCAATACATATATAATTGCCTGTAAGTGGTAAAAGATCTGTTTCTTTAGTAAAATAATGTACAAGTCCTTCAGATATAGTATAATATGATCTCATTTCGATAAGAGTATTATAATCTAACGCTTCTGCATCTTGATTATTAAAAATATAATATTCTTGCCTATTATATTTTGGATGATGCTTTTTAGTAGTACCATATTTAAAGATACTAATTTTAGTTTCTTTAATAAATTTCTTATCAGAAAGAATAGCATCTAAATAGGAATCTTTACCAGATTTAGTCTTAGCAACGATACAATATAAATTTAAGTACCGCAACTTCATCGCCTCCTATCTTAGAAGTATATTTGTCTAATTATAATAATATTAAATAAGTGTGAATCTTGGAATAAATTATAATAAATATAAACGAGAGTGGTGAATTAACACCACTCTCGCTTTTGTTGATCTCGTAAAAAAATTAGTTATTGTGAAGGAACTTTCTGTCAGAAGTTTCATTAGCAAGATCAATAAGAGTCTGATTTGCAGCACCACTTTCAGAATCAAAAATTCCATACTTATGATCATAGCTATCCAAAGACAGAACATCATTCTCAGTAAGAACATTGAAGTTGCTCGTCTTGGTACTAGCATTGTAACTATACTCAACGCCAGTACGATTCTGAAGCAGTCTCTTTGCAGCCTTGTCAACTTCATAACCAGTAATCGGGAATGCAGTCCATTCAAGGTTTACCGTCTGGTTAGTACCAATATCACTTCTATTACCATTGTAAATAGAAGTATCAGCTTTCGTCAACTGGCAATTGCAAAGTAACCATGCCTTTTCAACACGGAGCATAGTAGAGTCTGTAGCAACGTAGAGGAATGTAAATACTTCGTTCTCATAGCTAGGCTCGATTGCACCATACTTAATCAGACCATGATAAGTTCTAGCCTGAGTCATAGGATCTTTAATTCCTGTCAGGTAATACTCACAGAACTTCGTAATCGGAGAACCAATCTTCTCATAGAACTCAGAAGAAATAGTGATCGAAGTATCACGAGAAACCTTACCAATCATATTCTGTTCATTAATACCATCGGAAATCTGCATACCAGTATCACCTGTGGTATCAGGAAGTCCATCAAGACCCTTAAACTCAGTCTCAAGAATATGACGGAAATTATTTACCAGAAGAGCAGCAGAATCATCATTCTCAGCCAGCATAGTCATAAATCTAGGCATTTCGAGAACTGCAAGCATCTGGTATCCCTTTTCGTACATAGTAAACTGTCCGATTTGGGAGAAATCAGTAACTCCGTTGAAAGCGGTGTACTGAACAAGGTTCTTCGGTCTAATGGTATAAGGATTGACCGGAGATTTAGTTACAGCATTAAATCCATTAATAGCCATTTATTCCACCCCTTTCATTATTCTAAGTTGTTAATATTCAGGACATAGATGTCAAACAATTCAGCCTGCTCCCACTGATTGAATGCAACTTCCAGTGTAGCATAGAAAATCTTCTGACTTGCTCTAAGCTTATCCTGAGTATAGTTAAATTTGATACTGTAGAATGCAGAAGTGAAGTTACTAATAACATTCTGAACCTTCTTAGCGTACTCAGACATATCGTAACCATCAATAAGCTTGAAGCGATTCTTCGGGCATTCTGTACGAATAGCACGAATAACTTCCTGAACATTAATGACATTGTTGATGAAGCTAAGCTCAGTATAATCATCCTGAGATGTATACTCAGTCTGAACAACACACTGATCACCCTGGAAGATAGCATAGTTAAGTCTAAGATCATCCATAGCCTGCTTCTGATCTACTATAGGAGTAACAACAGGAGTGAAATTAACAGTTCCCTTGATAGCATCGCGAAGAACAAAACCATTGACAATACCTGCAACAGGAGAAGAAGCAGTTCCAGTAAGGAACATATTCACCAACGGAGCAGCCATATCATAAGTCATGGTAACTTCAATATTACGCAGAGTAACAGGATCTTTTACCATATAAGAAGTTGCAAAAGGAGCAGAGAACTTATCATGAGTTTCAATCTGCCGATATGCATCATAAATCTCTGTATATGTAGTAAGACCAGTACCAAGATCTCTAAAGAACATAAAGTCCTTACGGAAAGTTGCTAACTTTGCAATAGCTTCTTTGATAACATTGGGGAAGTTGGCATCCAGAACTGCAGCAACCTGATGTGTATCTACATCGTAAATTTCATCAGAAACTTCTCCAGCAAATACAGCACGAATTGCTTCAGTCCAAGCCTGTGTTCCAACAGGGGCATCACCAAACTCACCATTATCGCCTTCGGCAAGAAGAATACCAAAATCAGTATTCAGATCAACACCTTCTGCATCAACAGTAAAGTTAGGAATAGAAGCACCATTGAAAGTATAACCATAAATAACATCATAGTTTGCAAGGTCTTCTGCACTCATATTAAGAGCTTCAGCAAGGAAATTGATATAAGCATCATAAACTTCATCAATAACCATACCGTTAAGCTGCTTAAGAGAATCATTGGAAATAGCATAAGCCTGATTTCCATAGATTACACCAGGATTCAGCGTAACAGTAGCCGCTTCAATCTGAGTAGTTCCTTCATAAACAACTGCACTGTAGAAAGTCTTTCCAATACTACGAGAAGTAGTATAGTCAGGAATCAATCTAATAGCTTTTGCAGATGCACCTCTACCATTATCAGTAAAGAATGCAACAGGGAATGTACCAGTGCTAGCATCAGTAAGATCTTCAATAGCCTTCTTAACATCATCAAAGGTCTTACATCCAGCAATACTAGCAGTTTCCCACTTAACCTTAGCAGTACCGATCATAACAGGATTATCAGTAACTTCTGTAGTTTCATTTCCATTTTCATCAAGATAAATCGGATGCCCTTCACTATCAGTCTTTTGAACTTCAGAAGCAGTTACTTTAGCAATTAAAACAATATTTGCTAAAGTTGCATCTTCTGCACATACTCTGTAGATCAAGAGCTCTGCTCCAGCATCAATCAGCTTTTTGGCCTGAATAGCATTCTGGCCATGCTTGCTGAAATACATCTTAGATCCATAGATATCGTAGAACTCTTGCCCATAAACGCGATTAAAGCCTTCAATACCTTTGTCAAAAGAGCCAACTGTCAGAAACAACGGCTTATAGACATTACTGGCAATATCAGCATTTTGGGTAATTCCTGAATTATCTATGATATTAAATGTAGATCCAGGATACATTGTTTATTCCTCCTTATTATATTTTTAAAATGAGCTTTGTATAGATATTTTTATCAAGCTTTTAGGTGCCAAAACCAATAAAGCTAGACTTTATAGATATGTTAAAATTTAGAATATAAGGAACATTTGATAATTTTGTAAATATAATATATCTCAATTATATACTATAAAATTGAAGGAGGTATATAAAATGTTTGGTGTAAGAAGAAATCCTGATACGTTTCAAGTACCTGTAGAAATACAAATTGAAGCTATCAAAAATAATGATAATCTTACAGAAAAACAAAAACAAAGAAAAATCAAAAAGTTAGAAAAACAAATGGTAAAAGAAATGTTTAAACAAGGAGGAAAGAAAGTATGAAACAAAAAGAAGTAGCAAGAAAGTTTGATGTTGATCAGCTTGAAAGCCTCATCAATGATGAGACTGAACGTTCTTTAATGGTTCTGAAAAGAGCTATCAATATTCTCAAAAAGAATGGGATTTCTTATATATCCCAAATCAAAACTATGTATGAGGAGCGTGGAGAAATTTATCTTCGTACTAAATTAACTGGTTTTGAAAGACTCGGAAAGAAAATGGTAGAAGACATCATGACAAGAGCCGTCTGTTATGATTATCCTGAGGGATATCATGTAGAAATCAAAGAACTTCCTGAGTGGTATTTTGATGATAGTAATCCTATAAAGAAAGCGACTCCGGTAAAAAAGGAAGATTTGGTTTCTATGGAAGAACTGGAATCATTGTGCGATGAACCCGAGATTGCAGAGATTTCCATGGAAGAATTAGAAACTCTTTGTCCTGATGATCAAGTAGATACTGAGGAAACTAATGAGGATATTGAAGATCCTTTAAAGAGTTATCCAAAGTATAAAATGTCCGAATTGGAAGCTCTTTGTGCAGATGATGTTGATGCAGTAGCTATAAATGTCAATGAGTATAGTAAGAACCTCATTGATGAAGAGGAGCTTCCTGCTTTGGTTGTAAGTTTGTTCTTCGATATATTCGATGATGAAGAGCATATAAGTCCGGAACGTGTTTTTGCAGGTATGACAAATTATAGTCAAAATATCGCTTTCTATACAGATCAGAGAGCGTATGTCTCTAAAGACTATTTTATTGATTTCTTCAATACAAAAACGCGAAACTTAAAAACTATAAATAATCTGGGCCAACTTAAAATGCTATATGTTGGTCTTGAAAATGCTGATTGTATTATAAAATCAGTTGGTGAAAACGGCTTTAAATATTGTTGGGGAAGAAAGCCCAAAGTACTTGGTAGAGAAAACAAACTGAATTATATCGAGATCAAGATCATGGATGCAGAAGCTTTTCTTAATAGAAAGCTTAATATTGCTACTAAAGATCAAATTGAAGATATTCGGTCAATGTTCTTTACAGATACTGCAATTCCTAAGAATGAAAATAAACCTGTTAATCGGAATCATTTTTATTTGATTCCGTTATCTTGTAAGGAAGGAGTGTTCAATTTTAAAGCAATCAAAATAAAGAATAAGATGAATTTCGCAAATATCAACGAAATTACAGGATCATATATGTTTAATGCAAATGATCCGGGAAATGGCAATCTGTTGCTTCCCAGATGTTGCGGAGAGGAAGACTATGATCTAATAATGGGAAAGATTAAAGAGTTTTTTGAATTATAATCTATTATAATCTGCTTCCAAAAAATAAAAGCTCCAGCAGGTTATAATACCTGCTGGAGTTTCTTTTTATCCCATTAATACAGTTTCTAATGGAGAATAAGGAATATCTTTTTCATCTTTATCTTTCATCAATACAGCACTCATTATACCTTCATCAAATCCTTCAGATGTAAGGCTGGTAAAAGGAGATGTATAATTAGGTAGTTTCTTTACAGATATAGGTGTATATGCATGCATATCATTCATAGATGTATATCTAAATGGTTCTGTTACATTTTTTGGATTTCTAGCAATACCAGAAGCTAATACTCCAAGAATTTGTGCATGAGTACCATAAGAAAATCCATTTAATTCTATATTCATTAAAAACTCTTCCCAAATCTTATCATAAGCAATAGAATTAGGAATTTTAGCAGTAATCATGGTAAGTTTAAAAAACATTTCTACATTATCTATTAATTTAGGAACTCTAATATTTGATATAACTTCATCACCTTTTTCAAAATGAAGAAGTCTATAATCATTACCACCTACATTGCCTTCTTCAGTATCTTGAGATTCTGAGGTAGAATAAGAAAGATGCTTAAGTTTAAGATCTTTTACTTTTTCTATTCTATTAGGCTTGCACATAATCATTGTAGGGAAATTAAATAAGTAAGGTCCATTAGCCTTACCATTTTTATCTATAATAGAATATAACAAAATACCTATAACAGTAACAAATTGACCAGATATTTCTGCTATAGGCTGCTTTGTATTATCATTAAAAAATACTTCAGGTACATAAAAAACAAATTCTGCATCATCAAGATTAAAAACAAGAGAATCACCAACTCTTGTAAGATATTTAGGCATTATAATATACCTCCTTATAAGCATTATAATGATGTGCATCTTGTAAAAGTTCTAAGTTTCAATTGTATATTATAATTATGATATACATGAGTATATTAATAACAACAAACACTTTTTACTATATGGAGGTAAAAAAGTATGAAAACTATGACCAAAAAAGAGTTTATGCAACAATATATCTATGGCTTCAAAAATTTTATGTCCCATAGACAGATAAAGTACTCGACCAGTGAGATCGAGTATTGCCCTGCCCATACCATTATGGATCTTAAATTCAATTACAAGTTTCCTTGCATCATGCTGTATAATAAAAGCAAGGATGTAACTTACCTATTTATTCAATGTACTGGATTGATAAATCTCGATTTTTGTAATGATAACAAAGAAGGTGATCTTTTCATCTTCAAAGGTGATAGAAGAAATGATCTTGTAGAAGATCATCTTCTTAAATCTAAAAAGTTTTTAAACTATCTCAATAGCAAATACGATCAGTATGAGCGTGAAATCCGGGAAGAAATTTCCGCAGAAGCTAATAAGGAGGAAATCTAAATATGGAAAAAACTGTAATTGACATGAGCACAAGAAACAGCAAATTCTGGGTATTGATTTATTTGACCCAGTTTTTTGTAACAACACTGGGTCTTTTTTCCGTCACCTTCAAGGCAGTAAAGGATATCAATGATATCCAGGTTGACCTTGATGATGAGGACTGGGAAGAGAAATTTGATTCTCAGTCTAATAAAATAGAAGGCAGAGTTCACATTGCCGCCTTCTGTTATATGATAATACAGGTATTATCTTCAATCATCCTGTTTATCAAAGCGGATAAGAAATAAGCAGGCCAAAGCCCAGAGGAGATAAAACTCCTCTGGGCTTTGTTTTATTTTTTGCCTCACACGCGAACTAAATTAATTGGTTTTGTACTTAGGACATTTCGTCTGACTAACAATCTTTACATAAGGAGCAGTCTTAATAGTCTTAGTAGCTCCAGGATTATCCTTATCAGGAACAGACTTACTTCCTGCAGGCATAGTCTTAGCAAAGATGTTAGCTTCAGAATCTGCATTCTGTACAAGATTCATCTTTCTGCCAGTACGAGAATATACATCAACAAAGTCTCTCATATTCTCCAGCATGAATGTTGCATCTCTCTTAGTGAACTTATAGTTCTCTGCAAGATGCTGAGAATCTCTTGCATCCAGCTGTGTAGCGCCAGCAATAACATGAGCAACAAAATCAACTGCATTGGCATGAGGATTACGATCTCCAACATGACCAATATTCTTATCATAAATACCTACTGTAAATTCAGAATCATTCAGCATAGCAGTCATAACTTTGACTTCATCTACCTTATTGATAGATACCTGCTTAGTATTCTTTTTGATCTCCTGTACCAATGCTTCAAGTTCAGATGCCATTTTTAATTCCTCCTTAAGTTATATTGTGTGTGTTTGAAATTCTAATCTTTATTATAAGTATCAATTAAGATACGTATAATTCTTCTTTATTATTCGATAAGAATCTTATTGGGCAATATGGCTTAATAGTACCATTATTTATCAACCAATCTTCTATAGATTTCATATCATTAGTAGTTAATAGTTTGAAAAATTTACTATTTTCTAAAGAAAAATCCGGTAGCAGATTACCATATTCATTTATTTTCTTTTTTTCAGGCATAAATCCTCCAAATTATAAATCTTCAGATTTATCAAAATGTAATATATGGTGTAATTTTTGATAAAATTTATCTCTCTAATTCAACCTATTTAGATATAATCTAGATATATCATTTCTAATTATACGTAAGTTGGTATAGTTATAAAAAATTACAATTTATATAATAGAATAATATATGATAATAAACTTTTATATAAGAAAAATACTAATATTTGGAGGAAATAATGTATCTATTAGATATTATAGAAAATAACTTTTATAAATATATCACTTGTACCAAACAACAATTATTATCTAATCATAGACCAGGATTATTATATTATGTATTGGATACCGGTGAAACTATAATGTTTACATGCGATAATAATATGATATCTATAAATGATATTACTATAAATTATAATTATGGTATAGATTTGATGATAAATGAAGAACCAATTAAAGGATTAAGAAAAATGATATATAATAAATTTCATATAATGCAATTTGAATGTCCAAAATGCCATTCTCATAGATATAAAAAGTATAAAGGATATATAGAAGGTACTACTAATATTAAATGTAAACAATGTGGTATAATTTATAATTGTAATCTGTAAAATAAAGTCCATAGGAGATTACTCTCCTATGGATTATTTTATTCTACAAGTTCTACATCATAACCAAGAGTAAATCCACCAGCATAAGCTGCAACTCCTAAAGATTTTTTAGCTCTATAAATTATATTTTGAATAGCTTTTGCTTTAGAAGTAGCTGTTGTTTCTGCTTTAAAGTTCATACAAACACATTTACCAAATTGATATACTGGTCCATTGTAAGAATATATATTACTGGTTTTTACAGGATATATTTTTCTGGGTCTTTTCTTTATATCATTTCTTTTAGGAGCTTTATTATCTACAGTAATAAGACCATCTACTGTAAACATCATATCATACTCATATCCATCTACACTTATCATATATACCTCCTATTTTTCAATTATTTCACTCATAATAATATTCTCCTTATTAACTATTAGTATTAAGATTTGTATATAATTACATTATTATAATACTCAATTTAAAAGGAGGTATTGTATAATGAATTTATATGGTGATTCTATATTTGAATCTATGGAAACGGATATGAAAAATAAAAATAGTGCTCAACAATCTCTTAGAAATGGTGATATTGAATCTGCCAAAAAAGCAGCTAATAATATATCTGATACTGCCAAAAAAGCTACTGTAAAGGCGGCTATAAACAGACAACAAAAATCTGAAAAATCTTCCGATAAAGAATAAAATCATGCTTCTAGGAAGTAATTCCTAGAAGCTTTTATTCAGGATTAATCGAGAAAACATACTAATAATCGGAACTTTAACTACTAAAGGAGGAATAAATAATGGCTATTCCTACATATGTAAAGAATGTAGCAAAGTCTTTTCAATATGCTATAACTGATACTATTAAAGATTATAATCCAGTTATAGATAGTATGCTTTCCGATACAAAAGACACTGCTGAAAGTCTTTTTTCATCTATTGGATCTTTTAAAGATGATCTTATGTCTGGTAGTGAGAAATCTTTAAAAGATGAGATTAAAGACAGTGCTAAAGATATCTGGGAAAATCTTAAAGATGATATCACTTCCGGTAATCTTTATCGAAGAGATAAGAAAAATCCTATAGCAGATCTTGCATTTCAAGCAGCTGGATTTGATATGGCAGATTTTGATGCAGACTTCGATATGGAAGATTGGGGAGACGATGAATGGACAGCTGATGATTCTGAGAAAGCTGAAGTAGAACAATCAGTCAAAAATACAAAAGCTACATTAGTTGCTATGGATATAGCAACTGATAGAATAGTAACTGGAGTTACAAAAGTACAAGCCGAATCTACACAATATTTAGCGCATGTTACCAGAAGTGGTAACAAGGCTATGTATGATTTAAATAAGAGAGGCTTCAATAATGTATCTCGTGCATTATTATCCGTTAATAACTCCATTGCTACAATTGCGCAACTCGGGAAGCCATTAACCGAGCATATGCAAAATACTGTTACATTCTATACTAGAACTACTGAGACATTAGAGGCTATTAAAAATTCTTTATCTGTTATAGAAAAGAATACTTCTGTTGGAACTACTAATGGATATGGTAGCAATAGAGCATCTAATATGTTTGCTGATATGTTTAGCGATGATTCTGGTCTTAGTATTAGCTCTTATGTTGATATGGTTAAGGAAAACTTTGGTGACTATAAATGGATGGTCGAAGGCTTAGTAAATGGAGCTAAAAATTTAAAGAATGGTAGAAAGGGTGGATCATTTGGTAAAGGTATTTCCATTACTACAATGGCAATGCAAATGATATCCAAAGCATTAATTCCTCAAGCTTTAGCATCTGCAATGAAAGGGATTAATGAATCTCTTAAATCTTTTTCTGGTGCGGCTTTATTAAAGTTTAGAGATAAAGATTCTGGTAATTTCTTAATAGAGTTTTTAAAAGACATGATTATGCCTGATAATTCTCTTAGAGAAAATATTAGAACAGGTGCTTATGAAAAAGGAAAAGTATCTTGGGATGGTATTTCTAGAAAAGCATTAACTGAAACTATACCTGGATATTTGAAAATGATCTATGCTTCTATTTCTGGTAAAGAATTAGTTTATGACTATGATAAAGGTCAATTTAGATCTTTAGGTGAAGTTAAAGACCAATTTGATAAAGATAAGCATAGTTATGTAAAATCCAGTGGTGGTGATTTTAGAACTGCTGCTATAGAAAGATTAGCTAAACAAAGAGGCATTGATCCTAAAGATAATAGTAAGAAAGCAGAATTAAATGCTATTGCTGCTGATGTAGATAAGTTTTTTAGTGGTGCATTATTTGGTACAGCTGATCAGCGCTCTGGATACCATAATATTAATGATCCTAAATGGGCTGAAAAAATGGGATTAACTCCTGAAGTAGCATCTGTATTATTAGCTATATTAGGAGAATCTAAGAATGCTACTGGTAAGAATAGAAATCTTTTAAATAGATATATCACTGAAGTAGAATCTAATAGAAATAGTTGGAATAGTCATATTGCTTCTATGGAATCTAGTGGTACTTCTGTATATAATAATTTAGCTAATGGTTCCAGTACTGATGGAAAAGGTGGTATATTTGGAGGAGCTTTCAATAAAGCTGTTCATAGTATTGCTGAAGTTATTCCTAGTTATCTTGCTATGCTTCTTTCTAATCAGCAAACTCAGCTTGGAGCTATGGGATTTAAACAGGGTATTTATAAATACTATGATTATAGAACTGGTAAGTGGTCTAAGTCTGGAGTTAGAACTATTAATGCTAATATTAAAACTGGTGGTACTGTAACAACTTCTGCTGTTAGAGGAAGAGAATCTGAAACCAAAAGTAGTGGTACATCTTCTAGTAGTTCTAGTTCTGATGATTCCGACCCGCTCTCGTATTTGACAGAAGAGCAGCGTAAAGCTAAAGAAAAAGAAGAGAAAGCTAAGAAAGCTATAGAAGAAGTTAAGGGATCTAAAATAGGTAAATTTCTTAAAGGTACTAGTGATAGAATTAAAGCTATCTTTAAAAATGAAAATGCTCCCGGTATAATTGGTAGTGTTTCTAGAATGATTAATTCTGTAGCTTATTCTATGGATACTATATTCTTAGGTAAAGATGAAAATGATCCTAATAGCCTTAAGAATGTATTATCTACTGAGCTAAAAGAAATCTTTAAACCTATAAAAGATCTTTATAATAAATATCTTAAAGAGCATTTTGATAAATTCTCTAAATGGCTAGATGAAAAGTTTCCTGGACTTGCTGGTGTAAAAAGTAAACTTAATGAATGGAAAATTAAATCTGGAAATTGGGTACATAATAAAATATTTGGAAAAAATTCTATGGCTTATGAAAGAAAGTATGGTTCTATTCATGAAGCCGAATTAGAATCTGATAGAAGATATGCTAGATTAGCTGAGCTTCAAGAAACAAATCCTCAGGCATATGAAGATGTAATGTATAGAGATAATAGTGATGATGACGATGTAATGCATTACGCCAAAGGTGGATATGTACCTAGAACAGGCTTGGCAGTTCTTTCTAAAGGTGAATTAGTTATACCTTCCGAATATAATCCATATTATCATGGCCCTACTAATAAAGCTTCTCAGATAGCTGCTGAAAAGAATATTGCTAAAAGATATTTTGGTAATTATGCTGAAGGTGGTATAGTTGGACTTGGAATGCAAGGACTTGGAGAATTATTATCTTTCTTTTCTAATAATTTTTCCGGTAAAAAGGAAAGTAAAGAAGATAATAATAAAGAAAGTTCTACATTAGCTAATAAACTTAAATCACTTACTCAGGCTGCTTTTAAAGGTGAAGATAGTAAAGATAATGTGGCATCTATGGCTGCTGGTGGATTGATCGGTGGTGGTATCTCTTTACTTACAGGAGCAGTTGTAGGTCCTTTATTTGGTGCCGCTATCGGCGCTGGTGCTGGATTAATAATCAACTCTAAAGAGGTCCAGAAAGTTCTTTTCGGTGAGCCTAATGAAGATGGTACTTATGGAGGTGGATTATTATCGTCCAAAGTATCTACTTTTATGAAGAACCAATTACCTGATATGGGTAAAGGAGCTGGAATTGGTGCAGCTGCAGGATTATTCCTCGGATCTCCTGTATTAGGTGCAATAGTTGGTGCTAGTGTAGGGTTTGCTAAAAACTCTGAAACTGTTAAGAAATTCTTATTTGGTGAATATAAAAATGGAGAAGAAATTTCTAAAGGATTAATACCTAAAGAAATTCAAGACAAGTTTAAAAAGGGATTACCTAGAGCAATTGCTGGTGCTGGTATTGGATTAGTCGCAGGACCTTTTGGTGTATTACCTAATATGCTTTTAGGTGCTGGTATTGGTTTCATGACTACTTCTGAAAAATTCCATGAAACTATAATGAATACTGGTAATGCTATTTCTGGTTTCCTTACTAGAACTATTACTGATATTGGATTTAAGCTGAAAGTTGCATTATTTGGTGACGGTAAAGATAAAAAAGGCTTAGTTAATATTATCAAAGATAAACTTGTTGGATCTGGTAAAGATGGTAATGGATTACTTGGAAGAATAGCCGGTAGACTTTATAAAACAGCTGCTGGAATTATTAGTATTCCTACAGGTATTGTGAATGCTTATGGTGCTCATAGAAAAACCAAGAACATTACTAGAGGTTATAATGTATATGATAAGTCTCTTGGTCGTAATATGACTGCTTCTGAAAGAAATAGAGAAAGAACAAGATTAAAACTTTCTAAGAAAGATGCTGGTGATTATGAATTTGATAATTTTCTTGCATCTCTTTCTTCTAAAGATGAATTGGATAAACTTACTACCGCTTTAGCTAGTGGTGATAGTTCTTTTACATCTGAAAGTGGGGAAATTCTTGATCTTTCTAAATATTCTAAAGGACAACGCAAGAATTTATCTAGTTTAGTTAATTCAGAAAAAAGTTCATTTAACGATGCTGGCACCAGAATACAGGAGACTGTTAAATAT
>Ga0247611_10003940_pt1 | contig 21310 bp, 22 predicted proteins | sample 177DNAGHGhighgp2_FD_192422 | JGI IMG/M metagenome (GOLD analysis project Ga0247611, IMG submission 192422) | Sheep rumen microbial communities from Palmerston North, Manawatu-Wanganui, New Zealand - 1770 DNA GHGhigh gp2 | ecosystem: Host-associated > Mammals > Digestive system > Stomach > Rumen...
TAGAGCCTCGTATTAGGCTTAGACCATCTAAACACCAGCGGGATAAACAATAATTGTTTGTCTCGCTGGTGTTTTATTTGGGTATGTTGAAACCAACCTTTGCTAATATTTGCACAAGTTAGTTAGGAGTGAATTGACGAAAAATGCGTATTTACGCAAAAAAGTTAAATAGAATCTTTCGATATATCAATACCATCAAAGTTGGAGAACACCTTCCAGACTGTGAAGCACAGCACTATCACACATACAACCATCAAGTCTTATCTTGACATGTTGCAAGATGTATTTCTGGCTCGTTAAAGGATCACGGGGTCGGTTCTAGTGATCATTTATTGTAATTAATTTGGCTGTATCAAAATATGTTTGTATTTTTGCCATCGTCACGCAATATTCATGGAAAATATATGACCAGACAGATACGCATAGAGCAGGGGACTCTAACGGAATGAAGTGTTAAGTTACGCCCTTTCCTTTGGGGCAGGAGTCAGACTGTCCCGGCTGACGGGCGTTTCGTTTGGAGTAATTCAGAAACTGAAAAATGATCACTAGAACCGACCCCATGATTCTGACTGTTCAGAATTTGAAATCTCGTTTAGCTTTTGATGAGTAACCCCATTCTATTGTCGTTAAACGAACTTTTATACCAACAGGTACCTGGGTATGACGGCTGCTATGACTCAGGTACCTGTCCCCATGGCTTCCTTGTCCCCACGGCTTCCTCTTCGTGTATCCAGGCGGTGACGCTCTTGTGCATGCGTCGCTTGAAGGCGGCGCTGAAGGTGCTGTAGCTGTGGTAGCCGCTCTCCTGTGCCAGCTGCTGGGCGACGATGGGCTTCTGTGCAGCGGTGAGCTCGCGGTAGCGGGCTATGAAGTGACCGATGCGAAGGTCGTGGATGTATTCATAGTAACTGGTGCCCCGACTGGCGAAATACTGGCTGAGATAGTAGCGGTTCACGCCGACGGCTGCCGAGAGTTGCTGCAAGGTCAGGTCCGTCTGCAGGTAGAGCTGCGTGTCCTCGCAGTGCTTCGCCAGCAGTTGGCCGATATGAGTAGCCTTGCCCTTGGTAGAAGGGTTCTCGCTTAGGCAAACGTCCGTTTGGTCCGGGTGCGGGGCGAGGCTGTCGGCGCTCAGATCTTTCAATGTCTCCACGCGCCACAGCAGGAGGCCCGCCAGCGGGAATCCGATGAGGTGGACGATGGTGTTCATGACGTAGTTGTCGGTGTATTCAAAGCTCGTGATCAGTATCATGAGGGCGATGAGCAGCGTCAGGCTGATCCACACCTCCTTGTGCTCTAGGTCGGCATAGTTGTCGCGCAGCCACCGCCCATATTGCCTCACTGCCACCACCATATATATAATGTAGGCCACGACGAGGATCAGCCCATAGACCTTGTTCGGCGTCGTGAGGTCGACGGATGGCATGGCGGTCTGCAGCACAGCGATCACCGCGCAGGGCGTCATGACGACAAAAATGGGCCACAACGGCCGACGGCGGTCCTGCAACATGGTCAGCAGCGTGCCGACGAAGACAGGAGGCAGCACCATGCAGTCGAGGGCTACGAGCAGCCCGTAAATCACCGAGCTGGTATCGTCCGAGTACGTGTAGAACAGTATCCACCAGACGTGGGCCAAGGCCATGACGCCGAATAATGCCGCTGCCCAGCGGCGCAGTCTGGCGGGCGGCGTGATGTCGGGTGCGATAGCCTTACCCCGACACAGCAGCAGGTAGAGGAACAGCACAACGGATACGGCAGTTCCTGCACCGTGGAGCAGGAGATACAGTATCGACAATGGAGTTATCTGTTCAGGCATATCGTTTTTTATTATTGCAGCATCTTGCGTGCAAAATTACTACTTTTCAGTGAAATCGTGGCGAGTTATCAAAAATAGTTTTGTTTTTTTGCCATTTCATCGTCGGTTCCCGATGTTTAAAATGCGTGAATTTGCGGATCGTGAGGCGGGTCGACTTACATCTAAAGCAAAAAAGTTACGGCTAATGCAAAATCTTCTCTCACGGCGATTTCTGGCTTGCAAGCATCGTTTATTTTGAGTACCTTTGAAGTCAAAATTAGTAAACGATGACAATGATAATTTTGAGTGTACGATAAAAATATAAGAATCATGAAACAGGTAATGAAATGGGTGTTGACATCCTGTCGAGCCAGCTCGCGCTCGACAAAACGAGCCAGCTCGTTATGTGCTCGCTCAATCGCAGCCTTCGTCGCCATCCTGACCTTCGGTACAAGTGTATTTACAGCATGTTCGGACGATGATGTTAATAACCCACCAAGTGGACCAACGCGATCGACAATCACCCCTGAGCCTACCACCGACCAACTGGAGGTAATGGTGACTGCTGACATGCCTATGGCTGTGCTTAGCAACTTCGATGAGAATTCCATGGGCGGTGCCCTCGTTAAGCGCGTGTCCAAAACCACCAGCGACATCGAGGATAATACCAAGTTCGTCTTGTTTAAGGGCAATGACATCACGTCTATTAGCAACGAACAATGGTTAAAGATATTCCGTGTTTACCTGAATGGTGGCTATATAGGCATCGAGCGCGCCACCAATATAGAGATGCTGGCGTTTGCTGTTGTCATGGGTTTTGGCATTGGCATGGTTCAGGCCGAGATGTTGGAAGAGAACGGCGTTGAGATTACCAGTCGCACGTCCTCTCCCACCGAGACCAGAAGCGTCACTAGCGAACTGCAGCGCCGTATAGGCAATGCCCGCGCACTGACCAGGGCTGCTGCCAACGATGATGCTGCCAACGATGATGTTGAGGATGAGCTCGACGAAATTGGTTTCGAGATGTTCATCATGTCAATGGATAAGGCTTTCTCACAGGTGCCTTACAACGCAGAGGAGGCGGCTTCTGCCACATTCACAGACGAGGAAGGTAATGAAACAATCACAGAGACCAAGGTGCAGCATCTGCTGAATGCCTATCACTATGGCTTGTTGGCTGACGGTGCTGCCGCCTTTCTTAATCAGGAGGAAAAGAACAAGGCAGAGGCAGCGGCTGAGACGCGTGCCCTTACCAGGGGTGGAGCCGAGCAGGCGATGAACGATGTGTTGAACTGCTCTGATGAGTTTGTCATCAGGCACAGTCTTGCAGCCATAGATCCAATGGGTAAGATTGTAAGACGTGAGAACATGGGCACCACCACCATCAGGTCGTGGAGCGTTCATGATTTCGGCAGCCATCAGGACTTTTACTATATAGATGAGAAAGTCGTGGTCCGAATGGGCGGCAAAAATTCGGATTACAATAAGACGCTCTATTGGGGACCATACTATACCGATGAATGGTTCGATAATCGATTCTTCGGTGTAGAGGGCGATCCTCGAAATAATGATGTGGGGTATAGGGAGAGATCATATACCAACTATTATGGTTCTTGGTTGAGCCAAATCAAGCATAGCCTGGATTTGAAGGGCAATGGCGACATCATTTTAGAGTCGAGCCTGCCAGCCACAGACAACAGCTCCCGCAGCGCCTCGATTACCGTCGGTACATCAGATGCGACCTCAGAAACATCCGGTTGGAATGTCGGTTTCTCGGGTGGCTACAACAATGCCAGTTTCAGTTTCGGCTATAGTTCATCCACCTCCACCACACATACCAACAGCTTCTCGAAGACCATCGGCGAAACCAGCAATTCCCTGAAGGTCATGAGGAACACCACCGGCACCCAGGTGACGTTTGATTACCAGGAAGGCATTATGATCGACTGGATATGGGATCCGCTCCAGCATGACGTGGCACCGGATATCCTGACCAACGACTGCGAGGTGAACAATATGGCGTGCTGGAGGGTGAAGAATCCATCAGACAGCTATCAGCTGGAGCTATCCACCCGTCATGAAACAAAATGTCTCACCGTGGGTATTTTCGACAACCATAAACATGGTAACAGATGGGCTTATGCTAAAACATGGAATCACTCATACGAGCTGAAGCAGCCATGCCGCTACATGGGTACGTGGAATTGCGAGATCATCACAAAGGGTGCGAATCGCCAGCCAAATGCCACCAAGGAGTTCCGCGAGTTCCTGCAGGAATCGGTGCTGGAAGCCCCGTTCAAGGCTCGGTTTAATGTGGCTGAAAGGTCAAAGGGAGAGTTGGATGTCGTGAGAAATCTGATTACAAACATCAGCAACCAGATAAAGGAGGGCACCAGAAAACGCAGGTCGATTGATAATGTCGCCAGAGATCTGGGCATTGAATCGTTCACCATCACATGGTATTCTGACGACCCTGATGAAACAACGGAATACTCTATTTCTGGCAAGATCAAAGAAGAATAAATGACACAAGTCGTGGGGACTAAACTGATCATTTTTTGTGAGGATCACGGGGTTGTTGTTCTTTGACTTGATGAATTTCTGACTCATAGTTACTGTGTGTTTAAAAGGTTAATGAAAAAATTGATTGTGTGTCTTTCGTCGTTGCAACATCTGATTGACAATGCAATTGCGGTGCAAGGTGAACGCAGAGCCGAGCTCGCTCGAGCTATGCTGAGCCGCAGCCCGCAATCGCCGTTGCTTCCTCATTGCAACGGCAAAGGTACTACATTTAACATGCGATGTCAATAGTTTGGAGGAAAAACCGTGTAAAAATATGTTAATAAAATGAAGAATTATTGTTAATACAAGTTAACGAATAGGGGCTATTTTCACTCTAATATCTCCTTTGCTTCATTCCAATATCTTCCATGCCTCATTCTTATATCTGCCGTGGGGCACAGGAGATATTCCTTTACCCTATAGGAGACGTTTCTTACGGGGTGCTGCAATGTTTTTGACAACAGATTTGGGATCGTGCGAACAGAGAACAGAGAACAGTAAAGTTTTTCATTTTTATACTACAAATGTGCTTTATATTATATATATATTATATATAATATATATATAATATAAAATTTATTCTTCACTTATTTATTTCACTTTTCTTACTGTTCTCTGTTCTCTGTTCTCTGTTTTAGTTACTTTGCCTTGTCTTTCCCTGAATATGGTTTGACTCCTTTTAGGCCTTGTTCTTTAACATTTGCCTACCCGTACGGATTCGGTTGACTGCCTCGCCTGAGTACAGTTGACCACTTTCACTGGAGAGGTTGACTCTTTTCCTAAGAACGTAGACTTCGTACGGATATTGTTTACTCTTCATCTGTTTTTGTTTACTTTGTACTGAAAAGGTTGTCTTAGCCTGAAATAGTCTCAGTCTCAGAATCTCAGTAATGAAATTGAGATTCTGACCTTATGCTTAATTATATTATTATATATATAATAATATAATATGTAAAGTATTTTTTGCAAAATTGAAAATCGTTACTGAGATTCTGAGACTGAGACCACAGACGTGTTTTGCACACAAAATATTTGCTTAACCCCTAAGGAATAGCCTCTAATAGGGTAAAGGAATATCTCCCGTGCCCCACGGCAGATATTAGAGTGAAGCATGGGAGATATTAGAGTGAAGCAAAGGAGATATTGGAGTGAAAATAGCTCCTATCTGTTAACTTGTATTAACAATAATTCTTCACCTTATTAACATATTTTTACACGATTTTTCCTCCAAACTATTGACATCGCATGTTAAATGTAGTACCTTTGCAGTATCATTAACTAGAGACGAAGTACACAAGAGATGAAGATAAAACTTCTTGATCCAGACAGAATGACTCCCGAACAGGCACACCAGTTTCGTGATGATGTGCTGAATATCGTCAGTCAGATACCTTACGGACAGGTTACTACCTATGGTATTATTGCTGCCTGGGCTGGATGGCCAAGCCATTCCCGGATGGTGGGACGTACGCTGCGCTATACACCAGGTGCCGAACAATTGCCCTGCCACCGTGTTGTCAACAAAGAGGGGCGCACAGCTCCTGGATGGAGTCGCCAGCGCATGCTCTTGGAAGAGGAAGGTGTCACGTTCAAATCTAATGGTCATGTAGATATGAGCCGTTATCTTTGGGAACCATAATCCTTACATCCTCATCCACGCTTTCCGTTCCGGTTCCGACATCTTCTCGATGGCATAGCGGAGGGTGGTGCGTGGCATGTCATGGGCATGCTGGCGGAGGAAGTCGCGGAGCAGGTCCATGCTGCACCGCTTCCCCATCTCACGCAGCATCCAGCCGACAGCCTTGTGCATGAGGTCATGAGGGTGGTGCAGGTGTATCTCAGCATAGCGCAGGCACCATGAGGGGTCACCCTGCTGGGAGGTTTTCCATGTGCACACCATGCTCATGCGCTGTCGCCATAGGTTGTCGCTTGCGGCAAGACTGTCGAGCAGTTGGCGTTTATAGTTGTTGTCACCGAGATGGGAGGGCAGCAGCAACCAATGTCCAAGAATCTTCGGAGCCGAGAGGTCTACCAAGTCCCAGTTGTTAGCCTGCTCAGCATATTTCAGGTAAATTTCCACGATTTCATCACGTTTTCTGATAGCCTCAGCATCGTTAAGCAGTCGTTTAGTCGTCTGTCTCTCAAACTGTGAGACCATGATCAGCAGACCACATAGTCTTACCTCATGCCAGCGTGACATCAGCAATTCCGGTATCATGCTGAGCGGTGTGTCCTTGGCAGCCTTGACGACCTCACGTGTCTGGGGTACCTTCAATCCAAGAAACTCATCGCCCTCTCCATATTCGCCCGGTCCTGTCTTGAAGAACCCCATCAACACCTGTCGCTGCTCGTCATTACGCAGCGACTCCATATACCTGATCATCTCCTGAGCCTTCATCGCACTACCTTCTTACCATTCTGGATACTTTCAATTAACTTTCAGTTCATAAGCACGACCACGGTCCGATGCTATTTTCAAGTTGGAGTGTTGCTCTATAACGGGTTTCAGTCTGCGTATCAAGGTATAAAGTGTCTCGCTGGCATCTTCTTTCTTTGGCCACAGAGCTTCACAAATCTCTGTCTTTGTCAGCAGATGGGTGGGCGACGTATAGAACATCTCCATCAGTTGTTGTTGCATCGGGGTCAGTTTCACATGCTCACCTTTCAGACCAAAAAAGCGTTTGTCGGTTTCTGAATAGACCAGTCCACCATAGCCATAGATGCTTGATACTTGTTTCCTGCGCTGCCAAAGGCAATACAAACTCCATAGCATCGTCATCATCCATAAAACCATAGCAGGACGCTGGTCGGAGAGTGCGAAGATAGTTGCCATTGAACATTGTGGACGAGGGCGGAATCCTTGTCGGGTATCTACTGCCAATAAAGCATTCCCTCGTAGCGCCTCTATCTGTAAATAGCGGTTGAAAACCTGGATGGTATCGGCACTGATTACGTCCGATTGCTGTTTGTTAAGGGTAAGTGCAAGTGCCTGGCTCATATCCTCGTTCACTTCACGCTCCGTTGCCCTATAACTTGTAAAACTTACCATACTGGAGGTGATGATCAGTGCAAAGAGCACAATGACATATTGTTGTTTCATAGTAACTTAATTTATCTTCTGATTCTTCTGGCGGGTTGGACAGGTGCTTGTGGACGGGGTTGGAAGTGCATGGGGTTGTCACGGTCACCCCATACCAATGTTTTCAGCAGACCACCAAGAGGCAGTTCTATTTTAGAGTCTCCTATTTTGATATAGGGGTTGACGATAGGCTCTGTAGTCCATTTGCCATTCATAGGGTTGACATAGCGGCGCACCCCCATTTTTGTTCCGAATGTCTTATTGAAACGGATATCCGCATAGCCTCCATAAGTCGTGTTATTCACATACGGACTCATAGCTGGTCCTACCTGCATTTGGTTAGCATAATAATAGCCAAAGGCATGAAGTGACACTGCCTCGCTGAGGTCATAGCCGACAGTACCGCCAAGACCGTATTGTGTCGAGAGGGTACGCTGCCAAGGCATCCAGTATTTATTGGCAAGTGCGGAGGCAGTAAAATGCCATCGTCCTGCGTTCTGGTGAAACATCATCATACCCGTTTCCGTGTTCATCAGTCCTGGCATCTGACTGGTCGCCCCATAAAAGCCGAGGGAAGCACCTTTCCACAGGTTCAATCCTGTCGCACCTTGTTTGATCTGGTGGGTATAACTAACCAACTGTGGCTCTCTGGGTATTGACAACTGCGGACGCATGATGTCTGTCTGGAAACGCAAGGAGTCTTTTAGGAAATGCTGGTTGATAGCTGTCTGCATGATATCCACAGTCTTATCGGGTAGTTGGGAACCACCCGTTTCTACTTGCGCTATCATACTTAATGGCAAGAGCAAGAGAAAAAGACTTATGGTACAGACTCTTTTCATATCAAGAGCAAAAGTACAATTTTGTTTCTGAACAACTTCATCTGTTTGTACTATTTAACTTTATATAGGTTTTTCCCACACAGCCCAGTTACCAATCTGACGGATGAGCGGAGCTACTGCCTTGGCGCAACTATCCGGATAAGTCAGTGTCTGCACAAACCAGAGTTTGCGATGATGCACGTACTTACTATAAAACCGGTAGTTAGGTATGCGACTATTGTCGATATAGAGTGGTCCGTACAAGATAAAAGAATGAGCGGCTTGTCGCTGACATGATGCATGATGAAGAGCGGCAAAGTGTTGCATACCCTCTTGCATGTTGAGACTGTCGCTGTTAGGAATGACCTGTGCCGACAATTCCACATTCCCACAGCGGAACAGACTGGCTCCTTCCTCATCAATAAGGGAGTCGGGGACTTGCTCAAAGAATGCAGGATATTTCACCTCATAGTCGTAATAGGAATCATGATAGGTTTCGATACGACAATATTTAATTGCCTCTGCCAACTTCTCTTGAAACGATGGTCTTTCCTTATGCCCTTTCGACAAGACGGTTATTGCACTGACTATTATGATCAGTAATGCCAACCATGTAAATTGCTTAATACCCATATCCGTTTTTCCTGCAAAATTATAAAAACAGACAAAGACAAAGAAAATAAATCCCTGACATTTGTCTGACAAATCATTTAGTTTAGTCAAATCATAATCTAAAAGTAAAGGTATTAATCTTTATTACTATGATGAAAGACTTTTAAACGAAAAATATTTTAAGAAAGCCTTAATTTAATCATCTGTAAGGTTTTGTAAGGTAAATCAGCCTGCCAGTTTTGTTTATTCACTATAACTTTGCGCCGTCATTTAAATTACTGACCCATAAAATAACGCAAAGTCATGAACGTATTACAAATCGGACGCTTTGAATTAAACCTGCAAAAACAGGAGCTATTGTTCCATGCGCTTGACGGGACACTTTCTTCCAGAAAATTGTCGTTTCGCGAGGCATCTATCCTTGGTATGCTGATAGAGGCACAAGGTGACATCGTAGAGAACCATATCCTCTTAATTGAATTTTGGGATGATGACAATATTTATAATCTGAATTCACTCTATGTCTTCATGTCACGTATGAAACATATCCTCTCGGCAGACCCTTCCCTCAAAATCATCAACGCACGTGGATTTGGTTATCGCTTGATACAATTCTGATGACTCACCTTTTTTATATATTATTCTTTGTCCTGCTATTGGTGACAACCAACTGTTATGCACAAAGTTCTGAGGACGGTAAACGCTCCATGAAAACTGACTCGTTAAAAAGCGATTATGAGGAATGGCTGCGCAATGAGCCCTTGAGATCCGCCCCCCGTGACAGTCAGGTAATATCCCCGATGGAATCGCACATTTCTGCCATTAACGCATTAGAACAGATGCCAGAGCGCCCCAAAGTCAACATAAATATCATAACACCAGCATTGAGAACAGATATGCGACTTGCTTATCAAAGTCATTGGCTGGAGGAGCAACGAAAGGAACAGAAGGCTGGAGCTATGACGATAGGTGTCAATCCAATATCCTTTATCGCTTATTTAATCAGTAAACTATTCCCGCATCGAAAATCAAAAAAGCAGCGAGAGCGTGAGAAACTGAAGCAGATTCTTGACAACTATTAATTGTCAGACAAATGTCAGTCTTTATTTTAGGTCGTTTCATATTATCTTACTACTTTTGCGACAAATTTGTTAAACTCTATTAATTCCTGTTTGGTTTTGGAGATGTTGAGTGTCTTATAAATGACAAAGAGATAAAATGGACAAAAGCGCATTTGAACGACAAGCCCGCACATGGTATCAGAAGTCCTTGAGTGTAGGACACGGCAGTGGGGCGGGCAATGAGGAGGCAGAGGACATCGCACAGGATGTGATGCTTCGACTGTGGCAGATGCGCGAGGAACTGGACAGCTACCAGTCGGTGGAGGCTCTGGTGACACTGATGACTCGCCACCTGGTACGAAACCACCAACGGCGACGGTCCATGGAGCTGCTAATAGCAGAGAAAGTGACCATGCTGACCAATAGTCCGCATGAACTCTTGGAGACAAAGGAGGATGAGGAATGGCTGACAAGGAAACTGGAGCAACTGCCCACCACCCAGCGTACCTTATTATATATGCGACAGGTAGAACGACACAGCCATGAGGAGATAGCCCATCTATTAGGTATAGAAATTTCCTCCGTCAGCACACTGTTAGCAAGAGCAAGACGGACATTATTAGAAGAGATCAAACGAAGAAACAAGATATGAGACAATACACCAAGGAGTACCTCCATCGTCTGCTGACCAAGTTCATGGACGGCACGACGACACTGGAAGAGGAAGATATCCTCAACCAGTATTTCACCCAAGGCAATGTGCCTGCGGAATGGGAGGAGTATCGCCTGTTGTTTGCGGAACTGGAAGGGATGAAACCCCAGAGGAACAGGAAGCGCTGGATAGGGTGGAGTGCCGCCGCCGTGGTAGGAACGGCAGTCCTGTCTGTTGCCATGTTATGGCAACCAGCCCAGCAGTCGCCCACCCTGACCGCAAAGGCAGACACTACTATTGTACTTCGCCCAGAGGCTCCTAACGAGCAACCCCTGCCCGACACCACTGCCCTGCGCAAGCAACAGCCTGCCAAAAGGAAACGCCCACGACTGCGCAAACCAGAGCCCACCATCCACGACTATGACAAGGCTTATACGCTGATGGCGGAGGTGGAACAAGAGCAGGAGGCTGTCAGACAACAGATAGAACAGGCAAAGCAAGAGATTACACGTACCCAGTTGATAACAGCAGGCTTTGTGCCTGTGATGCTGGAAGACGGAACCATTATTTATGTTGAGGAACCAAAAGAATATTTCGCATATGAAGAGTAAAAACATCCTTATTACGGGTATGCTGATGCTATTACCCTCGGCAGTACTCGCACAGCAGCACATCCAACGGGCTTTCGATGTCCTGAGGAATAGTAGTATTAAAGAAGTAAGTTCAAGACATAGTGTGGAGAAAGATCCAGACTCTGGCACGATGGAAGGACTGGAGGACACCTATGACTTTGAGTTAACAGATCATCGTGATAAACGACTGATAGACGACATCAGGAAAGCATTCGAACAAGATGAGGCTCATGCCTATAGTGTCAGTACCGGGTCGAATGGCAATAGTGAGGACTATGTCTCTCTCGCCGTTGGTGACAGTAATAAAGGAGGTGTCGCCATCGGACTGATCAAAGACTCGAAATGGATCTATGCCTGTTTCCTTGACCCCAGCGACTCGCTGCGTCAACACCGTTATGCCTATGCGTTGGAATGGGTAGAGAATGGTAATAAGATAAGAGGACGCATCGCCAAAACCTATGCCACGACACTGAAGTTCCGGCAGGAAAAGAAACAGTCAAGAACTATTACGGTCAATGGCAGCAATTTCGCATTCGGCAGTTTTTTCTCCGACTCTGACACCAAGCCGTCCGAGACATGGCTCTCAGAGTTCAACACCTATAAGAACCACTTCCTGAAAAACACCGAGGGAGCGGCTGCCAACAGTTATGCCACACAGATATACAAACTCTGTAAGAATGCCAAGTCGCTGGAGGATGTGGAGAAGAACATCGTGACAACAGAAATTGTGAAGCTGAAGAAGAAAACCAAGGACGATTTTATACAGCAGTTGTTTGACATGAGTATCGAACGACTCAAAAAGTAAGAAGATATGAAATATTGGAAAATAGCATGTCTTTCGCTCCTGATGGCAGCGAAAGCAGGGATCGCTATGGCTCAGACGGACAGTCTGAAAGTGGGAAACGACTCCATCACCTGGGACCAGCAGTTGGAGGGTATCGAGGTGAAGGCACAACGCCAACTCATCAAACAGGAGATAGACCGCATCGGCTATGACGTACAGGGCGATGAGGAGTCGAAGACACAGACGGTGATGGATATGCTGCGCAAAGTGCCGATGGTGACTGTCGATGGTGATGACAATATCAAGGTGAAGGGCAACAGCAATTTCAAGATTTATAAGAACGGGCATTACGACCCCAGCCTGACGAAGAATGCCAAGGAGGTTTTGAAGGCGATGCCTGCGTCAATGGTCAAACGTATTGAGGTGATTACTGACCCTGGTGCACGAGAGGATGCGGAAGGTGTGGATGCTATCCTGAATATCGTGATGGTGGATGGTTCGAAATTCGATGGTGTGACGGGTGTCGTCAACCTTTATTACAACACGCTGAATCATCCTAATCTCTACACTTCCCTGACAGGACAGATCGGCAAATTGTTGCTGTCTGCCAATTACGGTTATGGTGGGATGGCGAAACGCGAGACGGAGAATATCAATGACGTGGAACGTACCTTCCTGCAGACAGGGAACCGTCTGCTTTCCCATCGTGAGGGCAGCAACCCCGGCGGCATCCATTTTGGAGACATCAATGCCAGTTATGACATCGACTCCCTTAACCTGTTGTCTGCCTCGTTCGGTGGTTATTTCTATAAGTTGAACGTACAAGGTGAAGGCTGGGAAGAACTCCTCCCCTCATCAGGGGAAGACGGGAGGGGTCCCCTTTATAGTTATAATAACAAATACTGGATGCCGGGGTATAGCCATCAGTCATGGAACGGGCGACTGGACTTCGAGCACAAGACGCGTCGGGAGGGCGAGCGGCTCACACTCTCTTATATGCTCGCCCTGACGCGTCAACATACAGATCAGGAGAATGAATATGTCATCCTCAAGGGAGACCGCCCCTTCCCTTATACCAACACCTTGCAGACGGAGCGGGAGCGGTTCACCGAGCATACCTTTCAGGCAGACTGGTTGCGACCATTAGGAAAAGGACATCAGATAGAGATAGGAGCGAAGTATATCTATCGTAATAACAATAGCCATAATACACAAGACTATCGGGATGCGATGCCCGAGACAGACTATCAGTTTGAGCACACCACCCGTGTCCTTGCCGGCTATGCAGACTATATTCTGAATAAGGATAAATGGTCGGCACGGGCAGGACTGCGCTATGAATACAGTTTTATGGAGGGCAGTTATCCTGACGGCAAGGGGGAGACGTTTCGTCAACGGCTCAGTGACTGGGTACCGCAGGCGAGTGTGAAGTACCAGATGACCGAGACGCAGTCTTTAAAGCTGAACTATACGACCAGTATCAACCGCCCAGGCATCTCTTACCTGAACCCGGCAGTGGTCGTCTCACCCACCATCATACAGTATGGTAATCCCCAGCTGGTCAGTTCCCATTCCCAGCGTCTTAACCTCATCTATATGTTCGTGGGTAATCGCCTGACCCTCCAACTGGCTCCCGGATTCCAGTTCAGTAATGGGGGCATCGCTTCTATCCAGACAGCAGAGGGTGATATCCGTTATCTGACGTATGACAATATCCAACGTTATCGCCGAGCCACTTTTGAGCAGTATGTACAATGGAAACCGTTTGAGACCACCACGCTTGTCTTCAACAATACCCTACGCTATGAGCACTATGCGAACCCCGACCTTGGCTACCGGAACTTCGGGTGGTCGGATAATTATTACGTCAACCTCACCCAGAAGCTGCCATGGCGACTGCAACTGTCACTCAGTGCCTACGGCAAAATAGGACATAATCCCACTAACGTCTATTACAAGATGCACGGATGGTACGGCTATTACGCATCGTTGCAACGCTCGTTCCTGAAGGATGACCGGCTGACGGTGCGTATCATGACCAACGACCCTTTCGACCGCTATACCAAATATGTTGATGAGGCTGTCAACGGCGACTTCCGTGACCTCGGTACCTCATGGAATCGTGGTCGTCAGTTTGCCATCTCTGTCAGTTACCGCTTCGGCTCGCTGAAGGCAAGTGTCAAGAAAGCAGCACGCAGCATCGAGAACGATGATGTGGTCGGGGGTATCACAAAAGGAAATTAATACAATTACTTCAATAGTTTCTTGATCTGTAGTTCTGATGCTTCAGGGAGGAGCTGGCGGAAGTGATGAAAGAGTCGTTTGTATGACTCTTCGGGTGTCCGCTCACATTGGCATGCATCATCACCTAATAATTGCTTGGGGGTGGTGAGCAGTGACCATCCCCATCCATATTCACGATGGTGCTTATCGACAGGATAGACAAAATCCTCAGTGATGATATAGCAGCCCATCTGCAGACGAGTGACATAGCTGTCAAAGCGGCTACGCATCTTCGGTCCTGTAAAGCCACAGGCGGCACGCAACTCTCGTGTGATCATGCTGCCATGTTCCTCCAAGGTCAGCAGGATAGCTTCTTCTATGCTACCCTCCTCAGGGCGAGGGTGTGTACTCTGCCGATAGTTATAAAAGTCGCGCCACCACTCACGACTGATAAATCCAGCCTTCCCAGCAAAGAACTTACCATAGACGCAGTTGCCCTCCGTCACCACCGGACCTTTCCATTTCCATAATGGCCAGTCCCAACCACCATCAGGGAATACCACATAACGGCAGTCCTCATCAGCCATCTCCTCTGCCGAATATCCTCGGATACCACTGTCTAACAAGGGGAGGAAACCGATTTGTTGTATCACTTCCATCAATTCTATCTGCGTGTGAATGGTTATCTTATTCATGATTCTTATATCGTTTATAACATCTGTTCAAACATTCGCTTGTATGCTTCTACTTTTTTCTCGAAGGCAAGGGGATATGCCCGCGATGAGGACGGCAGTCGATAGAGCACCAGTTGCTCACCTGCCTGGTTGTACGTATCAGGGACAGGGACAAAGGTGTTGACTTTGGGCAAACTGGAAATCTTCATCGTGGTGCATAGTGTCTCCGTGGCTTTCTCTCCTGTGGTGACAATAGTGCGAAGCTGTGGTAACTGGACTATTAGAGCCTGGATATCAGTGGGCTCCACTACTTCGAGAAACTTATCCGATGCATTGTCTTGCAGGCGTCGCACGGCAGTGGAGGTATCAAAGAACGCAAGCCCCTTTTCTTGGCAAAAGGCTATGATATCCGTCAGTTTAAAGCGTTTTTCCTCTTCGTCAACAAAGTGATGACGGTCTCCGAAGAAGACGGCTCCCTCGATGCGCCAGTGGTCGTTGATGAAGTTAGGATAATAAAAGTCCATACACCACCGTTTGCGCTGAGGCGGAAAACTGCCCAAGAAAAGTACCTTGGCATTCGTTGGCAGGAATGGTATCAGTGGATGATATTCCACTCCATTCCTGCTACGTGCTATATTCTCTTTGTTCAGATAGGATGTCATTTCTATCGGATCAGTTTCACTTTACTTTCCATACGTTCAGCACGATGCCGTTGAAGCCTTTCACCCATTCCGGCTGACAGACGAAGAGCGCATCATTTAGCCATGCATAGCGGCTGTCCTTGGGTGCCTCAAACTGGGGGGCGGCTTTGAAATAATAATAGGGAGTTCCGTCACTGTTCTTACCGTCACATACCAATCCCCGGTTACGGACATGGATATTGACACCATCATCCGTCCGGATACTGTAGATAGCCTCCAGTTCCGTTCGGGTACCGTCAGCATTAGCCAGTTGGTAGTCTGCCCCGCCAGATAAAATCGTTCCCTTCAAGGAAGGACCTTCAAAGCTGCCACCTGTGATAGGGATTACGATACGCCGTCCGTGTGCAGTCTCCCCGATAGTGTAAGGCTCACTGATATGTACTCTCAGTTGAAGAGCGAACTCCAGCTGTGGCGAGTCCTTTGGTGGATAGGTCTGAGATGAAGCAGTTAATACCGCGGTCGCCATGATGAAGAAGGATAAAAGTCTTTTCCTGCAAGCCCAAGTACTCTTTTCTATATTCATAGTTTTATTGATTATCTGTTTGCAAAGATACAAAATTAAAAGAAAAATAGTATCTTTGCAATCGAAGAATTACTATTAAAAACTGAAACGATGAATATTGGAGACAAAGCGCCTGAGATTTTAGGCAAGGATGAGCAGGGACGTGAAATCCGTCTGAGTGACTATAAGGGTAGAAAACTCGTACTGTATTTTTATCCAAAGGACAACACCAGTGGTTGTACCTCAGAGGCATGCAGTCTGCGTGACCACTATGAGCAGTTGCAGGGAGCCGGCTATGAGGTGGTGGGAGTCAGCAAGGACTCTGCAGACTCACATCAGAAATTCAAGGAGAAACATCAGCTACCCTTCCCGTTGATTGCTGATATAGACAAAACACTGATGGAAGCAATGGGAGCTTGGGGCGAGAAGAATATGTACGGCAAGAAGACGATGGGTACCATCCGTACTACCTTTATTATTAATGAAGAGGGTATCATCGAGCAGATTCTTGCTGGTAAACAGATCAAGACTAAAGAACATGCCCAACAGATTCTTGGATGATCAAGCGGTTGAATGGGGTTACCCTTAGGTACGAGCCAAGAGTAACCCCTATTTTTTATGATTTATTCACTAAATCGCAGGAAAAACCATTGCTGTGGTCATGCTTTCAGCCGTTCTGCCATCGCCTTGCCCAAAGCCTCGCAGGCAGCTTTCGTCTCAGGTGTCAGACTCTGTTTGATCTCAACAGGTTCGCCGACAGCCTCGAAATGCAGTTTCTCGTCATTCCAACGGGCAATCTCACTGACAGCCTTGGAAGCCCAGCCGTAGGAGCCGAACCATCCCAGCAGGTGGTTCTTGATATCCTTGCCAGCCAGTTCTGAAAGCAGCACATCCATCTCGTGATAAAGGGCGGTGTTATAAGTGGGGGCACCCACAATCAGTCCCTTATAGCGGAACACGTCACGGATGATATAGCTGTGATGGGTCTTCGAGACATTATACATCACAATATTCTTCACACCAGCCTCAGAGGCAGCACGGGCAATCACCTCTGCGGCACGCTCTGTATTGCCATACATCGTACCATAGCAGATGACCAGTCCAGGCTCTGTCTCATATTTCGACATGCGGTCGTATTCTGCCACCACCTTATTAATATACTGGTGCCATACAGGACCATGGGTAGCACAGATATAGTCCAGTTTCACATCGGCAAGTTTCTTGAGGGCATTCTGTACAGGAGTACCGTACTTACCCACGATATTGGAGTAGTAGCGGACCATCTCCAACCAGAAAGCGTCGCAATTGATCTGCTCATCAATCACGCCACCGTTCAGAGCACCGAAACAGCCGAAGGCATCTCCTGAGAAGAGGACAGAGCCACAGAGTGTCACCATCGTCTCAGGCCAGTGTACCATAGGAGTGAGAACAAAGTTCAGAGTATGTGATCCAAGCTCGATGGAATCGCCGTTTTTCACCTCTACCGTACCATCAGCGATACCATAGAAACCCTCCATCATCTGGAAAGTCTTCTTGTTGCCGATAATCTGGATATTCGGATAGTATTTCTTGATGAGGGCGATAGAACCGCTATGGTCAGGCTCCATGTGGTTAATCACCAGATAGTCGACAGGGCGGTCACCAATCACCTCATGGATATGTTCGATGAATTGGGTGAAGAAGTCAACCTCCACCGTATCAATCAGACACACTTTCTCGTCATCAATCAGGTACGAGTTATAGCTCACGCCGTAGGGCAGGGGCCATAAGCCCTCGAACAGCGACTTGTTACGGTCGTTGACACCCACATAATAGATTTTGTTTGTAATCTCTTGCATAGTAGTATTGTTTTTAAATTATTCCTCTATTGTCGATAATGCCTCTTCCAGTTCCTTTTTCTTCTGTGCACCAAACTCCACGGAGACATGGTTGCTGATGCTGCGGCAGCACTCTGCGGAGAACTCCAATGCGCTTTTGATCACGCAGTCCCATTGTGCCTCCGTCAGACCATTGTCTATCTCTTGGTGGGTGATACCATTTTTGATCAGTCCGAAGATGAAGCCGGCGTTGAAGTTGTCGCCAGCCCCGATAGTACTGACCGTCTTGGTGGCGAGGACGGGATATTGTTTGCTGAAACCGTTCTCTGCCCTGACCTCTGCAGGTTGTGAGGCACGGGTATAAATAAATTTATGGGTGTAGAACGATATCTGGGAGCGATACACCGTGTCGGGGTCATTTTTCTTAAACAGGATGTCAAAGTCTTCTGACGACCCTCTGACAATATCTGCCATCTCCAGGTTCTCCAGTAAGTTAGGGGTAATCTTCATGACCTCATTCTGATGGGAGGCACGGAAGTTGACATCATAATAAAGGATGGCACCATGCTGACGGGCATAGTCCAGGAAAGCATAAACCTGAGAGCGGATGACAGGGTTCAATGCGAAATAGCTGCCATACAGCACGATGTCGTCAGGTTGTATGTCCGGATAGATATAGTCGATGCGGTCGTTGGGATGGTCTTTATAGAAAATGTATTCCGCATCGTTCTGCTCATTGAGGAAGGCAAGTGACAATGGTGACTTGGACTCCGGGTAGACATTGATATTAGAGGCATCGACTCCATTTTTCTCTAAGAAACCGATGATATTATGTCCTATACGGTCATTACCTGTCTCACTAATCATACTGCACTTGACACCTGAGCGGCCCAAAGAAACCATCGCATTGAAGGTGCTGCCGCCGGGGACAGCGCTGATGGGCTGCTCGTCACGGAAGATAATGTCAAGAACGGTCTCACCAATACCAATTACTTTTCGCATAATCATTAGAATTTCCTGCAAAGATACAACTATTTTTCAAAAATACACTATCTTTGCACGTGAAATGACAAAATATAATATCCATACACTTCCTAACGGTTTACGAGTAATACATCTGCCAGCCACTTCTCCTGTCGTCTATTGCGGCATTGGTGTCAGGGCGGGTTCCCGCCATGAGAGGGCAGGCGAGGAGGGGCTTGCCCATTTCTGTGAGCATGTCACCTTCAAGGGGACTCATCGCCATTCTGCCCTGCAGATCCTCAATTGTCTGGAACGGGTAGGGGGCGACCTCAATGCTTTCACCAATAAGGAAGACACCGTCTTTTATGCTGCCATCTTAAAAGAACATCTTCCCCGGGCTGTCGACCTCTTGACAGACATTGTCTTTAACAGTACTTATCCGGAACAGGAGATAGAGCATGAGAAGGATGTTATCTGCGATGAAATCGAGAGTTATAACGATTCTCCTGCCGAACTGATTTATGATGAGTTTGAGAATATGCTCTTCAAAGGTCATCCCTTAGGGCATAATATATTAGGTACACAGGAACGGGTGAGGAATTTCACGGCATCGGACGCACGGTGGTTTACCAGTCAGTTCTATCGTCCCGACAACGCCATCTTCTTTGTCTATGGGGATGTCCGCTTCGACCATCTCATCAAATTGTTGGAGAAAGTTGAATATCCACAGCGTGCAGGCTCGTTGAAACCAACTGTTTCCAAAGATAGTGAAAAGACCAGTCGCCTCTCGGAGTCCCATCACCAGTCGCATGTGATGTTAGGATGTAAAACGTTCGATTTCAACGACAACCGGAGGATGCCTCTTTATTTGTTGAATAACATATTGGGGGGACCGGGAATGAATGCCCGGCTGAACCTGTCCTTACGGGAGAGACATGGACTGGTATATACCGTGGAGAGTTCCATGGCGAGTTACAGTGACACAGGATGCTGGTCCGTCTATTTCGGTTGCGATCATCATGATGTGAAACGCTGTCTGCGACTGGTTCATCAGGAACTCGACCGCATGATGCAGCATCCGTTGTCGGAACGCCAGCTGATGGCTGCCAAGCGCCAGTTGAAGGGACAGATAGCCATTGCCTGTGACAATAGGGAGCAGTTTGCTCTCGACTTTGCGAAGAGTTTCCTGCATTACGACAAGGAGCGGGATATAGAAATGGTCTTCCAACAGATTGATGCCATCCGTTCAGAACAGATCCTGCAGGTTGCACAGACGTGTTTCGCTCCAGAACAGTTACAGCTGTTAGTGCTGTAAATATTTTGTCAGTTCATTTTTTTGTATTACATTTGCAGCATGAATGAGACAGTAATACTTACTGACCTAACGATTGGATACCAGACGAAGCAGCAAAAGACTGTGGTGGCAGAACATCTGAATGGTGCCATCATGAGTGGTGAACTGACCTGTCTGCTGGGGCGTAATGGTATAGGTAAATCAACCCTGTTGCGTACATTGTCTGCTTTTCAGCCATCCCTTCATGGTGATATCCTGCTGTCTGCCAATACTCCCTCACCAACCCCTGTCAACCAACTTACAGACAAACAGCTGAGTAAGCTCATTGGTGTGGTGCTGACAGAGAAACCAGATGTACGGAATATGACCATTGAGGAACTGGTGAGCATGGGACGCTCTCCCTATACGGGTTTCTGGGGCTCCTTGTCGAAGGATGACTGGTGTATCGTGGACGAGGCTATCGGATTGGTGGGTATCGAGTCATTACGGGGACGGTATGTGCACACACTGAGTGATGGCGAGCGGCAGAAAGTGATGATTGCCAAGGCACTGGCGCAACAGACTCCTGTCATCTATCTTGACGAGCCTACCGCCTTCCTCGACTTCCCCAGTAAGGTGGAGGTGATGCAGCTGTTGCATCGTCTTGCCCATGAGCAGCAGAAAACCATCTTCCTCTCCACCCATGATGTGGAACTCTCCTTACAGATAGCAGACTGTATATGGCTGATGGAACCGGGGATTTTGAGTATAGGAACACCTCGTCAGTTAGCTGATGATGGAGCATTAGGACGATTCATCGTACATAAGGGTATTCTCTTTGATGCCCAGACATTGACGATACGAGTAACGGAATAGTATAAGATTATGATAGAAGGGCACGGAGATGATATCTATCGCTATGATGCGGGTATGGTGCGGATTAATTTCAGCTCCAATATCTACCAGCAAGCCGACCATACGGCATTGCAGGAGCATCTGAAAGAGCATCTTGATGTCATCAACAACTATCCTGAACCACAACCGCGTTCCCTTGAGAAGATGATTGCCCAGCAGTTGGGAATCAGTCCTGAGGCTGTCATGGTGACCAATGGGGCAACGGAGGCGATCTATCTCATCGCACAGATGTTCCATCATAGTGCCT
>Ga0247611_10003941_pt1 | contig 21309 bp, 48 predicted proteins | sample 177DNAGHGhighgp2_FD_192422 | JGI IMG/M metagenome (GOLD analysis project Ga0247611, IMG submission 192422) | Sheep rumen microbial communities from Palmerston North, Manawatu-Wanganui, New Zealand - 1770 DNA GHGhigh gp2 | ecosystem: Host-associated > Mammals > Digestive system > Stomach > Rumen...
GATTAGATAATATGGAGAGAAAGGTTTTAAAAGCTATTTTATTAGATATTGCTCATAGAAGAAATTCTACAATTATAGATGAAGAAACATTAAGATCTGCAATTGAAAATGATTCTGATTATCTTTTGGTCCCATTAATTAAAGGAACTAGTAAACCTGTTACAAAATCTTTAGGAGATTTTATGTCAAGAACTAGAAAATTTTTAATGGGATTTAACATTAAAAATGCAAAAGATTCCTTAAAAGAAAAATTATTAGATTTTACTTCTAATGAATCTGGAGAACCTAATAAAGAAGAAACTATTTGGGAAATGACTAATTCTATAGATATTCTTCCAGAAAATAGAAAAGAAAAAATTACTTTAGAAGGAGGAATTGAAAACTTTGAGACCAATTTAGAAATGTTAGCATTAAAACATGAATATGCTTATATTTAGAAATAGGAAATAAATAAAATTCTTCCATTTATGAAGGCTCTTTCTATCCACTTAGCAAATCAAGGAATTATTTTAAATGATAATTTTGAAAATGATTTAAATTATATTTAGAATTTTATAAAAGCTAAAATTTAGAATAAAAAACTACAGGATATACAATCATTAGATAGTTCTTTTGTTTCTGATTTAATGAAAGGAACTTCTATATTAGCTTTAGCATTTAATCCAAAACAACTTTATTAGGTAATTGATGGATTGTGGAAAGACATTAGAATAATTGTACAAAATGCTCACAGAGATGGAGATTCTAGTATGTCTTTTAAAAACTTTAAAGATTCTTTCTTCTGGATTATATAGGATGCTGGAAGATTTAATGGAAAACTATCTTTAGGAGAAGCTTTAAATTAGTTATATGGTATCAACGATATGGATATAAATCAACTTCCAAGTAGATATGCTAAAGATACTTATGGTACTGATAGACTTTAGAAAGCTATGTTTAGATTTGCTTCTAGACCAGACTATTATAATCGTATGACTATTTTTGGAGCACAAATGAGAGGTGATGGATGTTTTGAAGCTCATTCAATAGTTGATGGTCATTTAGTATATGATTGGACTAAAGATAAACGTTTTGATATATTTGCTAAATATAAAGGAGACATATCTAAAGTTCCTACATCTGAATAGACTAAATTTAGACAACAGCAAGCTTTATATAGTGCTATGGCTGATGAAATGGTTAAAGATGGAACATTAAACTCTGATGGTACTAAATTTGTTAAAAACATGAAAAATCCTATGCCTCTTCCAAAAGCTTATACAGTAAGACAATCAGAATCAATGAAGGCTTTAGGAGATAAAACTTATGGTTATTATGCTTCTGAAAAGAAATCTCTTATTCAAAGTTTTACAATAGGTGCTCTTATATTTCAAATGAATACTTTCTGGTCTTCTAAAAAGAATCAATATTTTTCTGGAAGAGGATATACTCAAGAAGGAGAATTTGTGGATTATGTAGAAGAAAATCCAGAAGATCCAGAACATCCAATAGAATATTGTTAGAAATATAATGAGGAAACTGGAGAGATGGATATAGTTAGAAAAGATGTTGAAGATACAGGAATTCCATTTAAAGTTTGGAAAGGGAGACCACAAGAAGGAATAATAATAACATTAAATCATATGTTAATGAATATTATTACTGGAGAAGTCGATTATGATGGATTCCGCTTCTGGGATCCTTATTGGAATGTAGATGATCCATATTTAAGAAAAATGTATAGAGCAAATCTCAGACAACTTTTAGCTGATTTATTAGGATTAATACTAATTGGAATGATAGTTGCACCAAGTTTAGTAAATTCTGCTGAAGCTTATGCTAAAGAAACTGGATAGGATACTATTGGTGAAGCTACAATGGGATATTTAGCAATGTTATCTGCAGGAATGTTACAAACTTCCACAGATGATTTTGCGTGGTATAATTCTGTATTTGGTAGAGGTATTCAATGGACTCCTTTCTCCTTATAGTCAGGAACTAGATTTTTTACTAACTGTGGAAATTGGTTATTTGGAAATTAGGATTTTTATGATACAATGGTTAAACAAATGTCCTTTACTAGAAATGCTAAACCTATTATGAATTTTATAAAAAATGAAACTTTAGGTAGAAGTATTGGAGATAATGGACAAAAATCTGATTCCTTTGGAGGTGGTGGAGCAACATCACGTTGGTAAAAAAATAAGGCGAATTGAAATCTCAAAATGAGAAATCAATCCGCCTTTTTCTATGTAAAATTTTAATTTTAAGATATGTAGAAAAGTCTACAATCAATTTTTATATCTCAGATGATAAATTATTCATCTTGAAAATTTTAAAAGATTGTAGAAAACTTAAGAAAAAAATAAGGGCTGCAACCACCAATTACGGTGATTACAGCCCTTATTTCTATTTTGCTCTACCTGCTTCAAGCATAGGTAGACCTGTTTCTGTTGGAATATAAATTAATTTTGTATTTTCTCCAGATAAATTTTGTTGTCTTACCCAAAGATATTGAATATAAGTAGGAGTAATAGCTCCATTCTCAATTTTAATAGCTTCAGCAGCACCCTTAGCTCTTTCAATTTCTGCCTGAGCATTTAACTTTTCTGCTTCAAGATTGGCTTTTGCTTCTTCAATTTTAATCTTACGATTTTGTTCTGCTTTAGCATATTCAGCTTTACCAGACATTTCTTGTTCCCATACATTATAATGAGGACAACCAATAAGTCCTCCTAAAAGTAAAAATATTACACAACAAAATATGCCGAAAATACTTCCAAAATTATTATTCATAATACTTTTTTAATAAATTAATAACATTAGTAGATACATATTTAGCTAATTTTTCATCAGAATAATATGCATCCATTTTATTTCTAGTTCTTAACATTTCTCTAATAGAACTAGACGAAATAGAATTTCTTGGTCTATCTACTATAAGAAAATTGTAATCTTGAATTATTGCTTCACCATTCATCCAATTTGGAATATCCTTCATAGTATCACTACCTACTAAAACAAATATTTCATCATTACAGTATTTATTCTTTAAAGCGTGTAAAGTAGCATAACTATAATAAGGAGGAATAAGTTCTCGTTCTATTTCCGATATTTCAATAGGAAGTGGATCTTCTCTCCATTCATAAAATCCATAATTGTAAACTATCCATTCTTCCCAAAAATATCCTAGTATGATACATATTCTTTTACTAATATCAAGAACCTTTTCCTTTTTAGTAGGATTTTGCATTGTTGGAACAATAACTACTTTATCCATTTTAAAGTCATCAAGTGCAGTTTTAACCACATTAAAATGACCATTATGAAATGGATTAAATGAACCAAGATATAATGCAATTTTCATCTTTTAATAGGAGTTAAAATAATTTTATTTCCACAATCGGGGCAAATAATACATTTTCTAATTTCATCTTCTCCTAAAAGTGCTGGAATAATTTCTTCTATAATATCTTCTTGTTCATATTGTAATTTAGCTTTACAATTTGGACAAGTAACTTTTTTTACACCATGTTCTAATACTTTAATCATTTCTTAAATTCATTAAAAAGTTCCTCAAATCCTGGAGGTAAATCGAATCCACCTTCAGCAATTCTCTTTTTTCTATTTATCTCAGCCATTATTTGCTGAAATTCTTCATATCCTGTCATACTATAATTTTTTCTAAAATTTTAATAGAACTTTCTAATCCTGCCCTATCATCTAACAATATATTATAATAAGGTTTTGGAGATCCTGGAAAAACATCTTTATTTTCATTAATATATTTAACATTTATTCCAAAATGTTTACAATATAATTTCATAAATTGTAGTCTTTCTTGATCAGAAGTAGCAGTAAATAATATCAATATATGTCCAGCTTCTGAAGCTTTCTTTAATAAAGATATAACTTTACTACAATCAATACCTTCGTTATGGAAATCAAAAATAGTATTATCAAAATCAAAAGCTATATAAAGTTTTCCATAAGTATTAAGTTCACTTTGAAGTCTCTTAATACATTTATTATCATCAAAATAGCTCATCTTTAGTTGGTTTAATAGGTGCGGGAATTCTTTTATACTCAGTATTCTGATGAAGAATTATCACTTTATCAACTCCTTGTTCATTATAAGAGTCGATAAGTCGTATATATTCATCATTATGTTTATGCTCCCCTAACCAAGTGTCATTAGGATTCTCATCTTTTCGAGTATATTCAGTATAATACATAGTCTTAAGAACATCATCAACCTGACTATAATTATCAAGTCCAAATTGTTCACAATCTGAACTAGAAACACCATTACCATCTGTTGGAGTTAATTTTACAGATTCATAAATAGCTTTTGCCTGTTCTACACATTTATTAATTTTATATTCATCATATAAAAATTTAGCTAATTCATATATTTCAGTTTTCCAAAGATAATGAAGTCCAAGATTAATATCCATCGGAGAATCTCCACCTACAGTCCAAAAACCTAGATTCCATTCAGTAAAGTTATCATTATCAAGAACAACTCCTTTATGAATAGAAGCAAGATTTCTAAGATAAATCATACGAAGGCGAGCTTTAATGTTACCTTCTTGTAATGGAGTAATACGTCCTTCATTTAATACTAAATCATAAAAAATACTATTAAAGCTATTTTCGATAGGAACTTCCTTAAAATCACTACAGAAAGCGTCTCCTACTTTAAAAGCAGTAGTAGTTTCATCTATTTTATTACTAGTAGTTGGAAGGCTTCTTCCAATTAAAGGAATATTTAAAGCATCACAAACTGGTTTAGCTAAACAGGCTGAGATTGTTGAATCTATACCCCCGCTAATGCCCAAACAAACTGACTGTAAATGGTTATCTCTTATATACTGAGATAACCATTTACGAGAATTTTTTACAAATTTACTATAATCAATCATATAATTTACCTACAGTTAAACATTGATTGTCAAACTTTTTATAAGCATCAAGATACCAACGATTCTTATCTCCATCATATGTAAGTTCATAATACATTCCATCAGGTAATGTAGTAGAAACTAAATATTTCCAGTTTTGCAATATTTTACATTTCCATACTGTAAACACCTCAAATTCTGGAGTTTTATCTGATTTGTCTAAGTGTGATAAGACGTAATCAGTTACTAATTTAATTACTGTTTTATCCATTCCAATTTTTTCTTATAAAATCAAACATATTAATTTTTTGTTGTTCTGGAATTTTCAATTTAGAATATTCCTTAACAAGCCTTAAAACTTTTTCTATTTCTTTGTCAGTTGGTTGCATATCTAAACTTACATCCACAATTTTTACATAAAAATACCTCTCCTAGTTCATCAACAGCTTTAGAAATATCTATTTCTATATCTGAATTACATTTAGGACATTTAATCTTATTCATGTTTACAAGTTATTTCGTACTTTGGAAAGTTGTTATCATAAGTAATTTGAGGCCAATAAGGAACATAGCTTGTTCTACATCTATATAGATCTTCAATTAATTGAACAGCTTCATCCTCACTGAATTCTCCTTTAGAATATGTTTTTAATATAATTCTTAAACTTTCTTGATTCATATTTTTAATGTCTATGTTCATAATCCCGAGTATCAAAATGGAGATCTAATAAATCTCTGGCAATTTCAAACTCTCTAGTATCTCCTAAATGTTTTCCTAAATCATCAGAAATTTTAATACATTTTCTCCATTCCTGATTTTGATTTATTCTACATTTAGATAATTTCATAACTATATTAGCTGGTTTAAGACCAGTATCATTAGTAATATTAGTACCGATACCAGCAGAAATCCTAATCCTACCGTTAAAATAATTATGTATATCAAGATATTTTTCAAAATCGAGCGCGTTGGAAAATACAATAGTTTTACTAGTAGGGTCAATTCCCAATTCTTTATAACGTTTGATAACTTCATTTCCTATTAAATATTCGTCTCCAGAATCACATCTTACACCATCAAATAGTTTTGCAAATTTAAGAGACATGTTCTTTAATCCTACCTTAGACGTATAAGTATCCATTAAGAATATTCCTAAATTTCCATCATAAGTACGAACCCAATCTCTCATTCCTAAATAATTAGCTTCTTGATAACCCCAGCATGCACCATGAAACATAATCCATTCATGAGGAAATGTTCCAATAGGAGTCATATTATATTTCATTGCAAAATATACATTTGAAGTTCCTACACAATTAATTGGACACTTCTCTTTAAGACGTTGTACAATTAACTCATGTAAAGCAGCAGAGTATCTTCTTCTAGTACCAAATTCACTGAACTTTAATCCGTTTTCATTAGCTATATTAATTTTCTTATCTAGTTTATCGATGGCTTCAGATACGTTAACAACACCTTGAGCTCGTGAATAAAGTTCAGACACAATAGCTAAAATAGGAACTTCATATAGAGTAACTTTATAAAGTTTATCGGTTACCTCTATGTGCAAATGTTTTTCATCATCTAACCATACAATAATTTTTTCTAAATCAAATCTAAACCATCTTAACCATTCCCAATAAACTTCTGGAATATATGGAATATTTTTAATACACCACTGTTTTTCATTAAAAGAAAAGGATAATCCAGAAAGCTTGGCAAATTTTAGTTTTAAATTTGTTACAAAATCTTCTGTATGTTCTATTTTATTTCTATCAGTAAAGCTAAAAGTGCCTTCAGCCTCTGGATATAACTTCATATAAGCATATGAAGTTGAAAACTTATACAAATCTGTATCTAAAATTGATAATATTGTCATAATTTTGTAATTTAATCCCAAAGTATTTCTATATAATGATGTAAAAATTTCCAAAATAAAGCTTTAGCTTTCTTTTCTCTAATAGTTGGAAGATAATATTTTTGTAATCCTTCTTTTAATATAAAATCTAATTCTTTTGGATTAAAAAATTTACTAACATTTCTAGTATTTACATAGTTGTGTAAATCTTTATCCAAAATAATATCAGTTTTATATCCAGCGTTAAGAATAGCTATAGCTCTATCACAGAGAGTTCCATACCAATCTTCATTTTCTACAATTCTATGAGTATGAAAATATTGAGACATTCTTTTTAATTTAAATTCAATTAAATCAAAAAAGAAACCTTCATCCCAATCTTGATCATCTTTAAGAACATCATAATAGGAAAAAGTTTTTTCCCATCCTTTAAGTTCTTCTAAAGATTTACATTGATTTATTCTATCACAGAGTTGCTGTTTTTTCTTTTTTAAGCGAGATCTCTTTGATAAGTTCTTGGTGATTAAATGCCCACTCATAATTATTAATGTTATTTAATTCAATAAATTTAATAGATTCTACTTCGTCCTTTTCAGAATTTCTAGTAGTAAATAATTTGATTAAATCCTCTACGGGAATACTAGAATTAACAACATATCTAAATGTCACATTTTGTCTTTTATCTGATTCTGGAATATCATTTATATTTACTAATTTGAAATCTGAAGTAGGAATAGTTAATCCTGTTTCTTCCATCAATTCTCTTTGAGCTGCCTGGACTACAGTTTCATCATAGTCTAAGTATCCACAAGGAACACAATATTTTCCAACATATTCAGGATCTGGAGTTCCTTTACCTCTTTGCTCTGCTAAAATATATTCTTGACCAAAAATATCTTTAGCAAATACAAAAACAACTACTGCAATGGAACGGGAAATCCAATATTCCCGTTCCGTATTTTTATCAATTACTGGAAAATTTTTCATACACTAAAAATAATTCCTATTGCTCTTTCGTTTTCTATTCCTAAAACAGGTTGTATATAATCTATTTCATAAGAAATAGGAGTATCATTTACAACAACTTCTGGGTCTTCTTCACCAGAAGTTCTTTTCCAATACTCTAATTCGCTTATTAATTCACTATATTTCATACTATCTTTTCTAATTTATTTTCTTTAACAAATTCAGTAAATATTTTTCCTCCGTCAATAGAAACTACTCCTGGACAAAATACTTTAGGACATATATTTGATGCAAGAAGATTTTCAATTGTAGCTTTTACACAATAGTCTCCTGCTATTCCACATACTACAAAATCTGTATTAGCATCTACTGTAACTAATGAATCAAAGTAATAATGCTGACCAAGTTCATCAGTTACAAATTCAACATCTTCAAATGCTCCATATTGTTCAACCTCTTCTATATTGCCTTTTATACTTACTTCATAATCAATATCAAACGATTGAACATATTTTAAGAGCTTGGGCTCAATACATGCTCCTGGAGTATACTGAACACAATGATGAGGCCACAATCCTCCGTACTTTTTAAAAGAGGAATGATTGTAAGGATGCCAATCAACAGTAAATATTATTTTTGCAATTTCTTTACGATGATTTTTAATAAACTTTTTAATTTCATCTACTGCATTTTTAGCACCTTTTACTGACATTGTGCCAGTAATAAAATCATTTTGACAATCTACAATAATTAAAGTAATCATTTGTTTAAGAATTAAAAGTTGTTATAACAATAGTTTTTTATTACTCTATATATATCGTAAGTACAATATACTCCAAAATAAAGAAGAACTAATTTCCAAATAGAATCTTTACAAAGTGGATATAATTCTGAAACCCCTATTACTTCTGTTACTACCATAATAGGAATTATAATAAAATTTAAAAATGTTTTCATACAATATGTTTTTTAACTACTTCAGAAATTAATTTTCCATCCGCAGTTGGATAAATAGTTTTAATTTCTTTAATAACTTTACCCATTTCTTTTTGAGTATATCCATTAGGATAGGAAGTCATTACGGCTTCTTGAATTTTATCTTCAGAAATTTCTGGAGGAAGAAAAGCTTTTAAAATATCTCTTTGTTCTCTATACATATCAGCTAAATCTTTTCTTGAATTAGCTTCATACATAGAAATTTGTTCTTCTCTTTCCTTAATAATTTTCTTAATTATAGACAAATCTAATTCATTTACTTCGATATTAAATGAATCATTTTCTCTACAAAAAGGTACTGAATTAACAATTTTTCCTTCTGGTTTTGGAGTTTTAGAAGAATTATTTAAAAGTAATTCAGCTTTAATAGCTCTATAAACTTCTTTAGCTGCTCCTGCTTTATCAAGAGTAGCATATTTAATTAATTTATCAATATTCATAATTACCAACAAGTTACATCTGTTATATCAATTTCTTCACTAGTATCTAAAACACGTACTTTAACTCCCCAAGCTATTCCACCACAAGGATAAAAAATATATGCTATAGTACCTTTTTCTTTATAAATTTTTTTAGCATCTTCATATTCTTGAGGTGATAATGAAAAGTATCTTTTCATTTCAGATTGTGGAATAATTTTGTGTTTAGTTTTATCAACTAATTTCCATTTCTTACACCATAATTTTACACCTCTTTTTAACATAATCCATTTAGACGGATTTTTGATCCATTTACCTTTGTAATTAATCCAAAATTCTTTTTTCATATTTCATAATGTTACACAAAAATCATCAACATACCAACAATCAGGACTATGTGTTAAAGTTAGTTCTGAAGGAAGAACTATTTGTTCTCTTACAAAATCACACAAAGCTTCAGAATTATTATAATCTTCAAAGTCTTCAGGAACTTCTATGTCTACTGTTGTACTGAGACATTGTGAAATATTAATAGGAATCATTTTAAATTTTCTATTCCAAGGAGCTATTTCCTCCTCAGATTGCATTAAAGTTGGAGTATTCATTACTCTTCATTTTTATGATTTTTCTTCCATTCATCTGTCCATTCTGCATCTTCACGGAGATTTTTCTTGAAAGCCTCTATAAAACCAGGCTCATTGATAATATCTACTTCTACCAATTCACCTTTATCATTAGTAGTATATACTTCACTATCTGAACAAGAATCAAAAGCATATGTATTACCTGGATAAAATTTATCAGAAGCAATATCTTTTAGAGTTTGGTCATCTAACATATCTAAAAGTTGTACACAAGTTAATGAGAAAAATTCTTCATCTGACATATTAGCAAATTTTTCATCATCTGCACAACTATCAAATAGATCACCCCAATCTATATCAATATTTGAAGCAATGTTTTCAATTGTTTGATTTATATTTGAACAAAGTTCTCCGCCTTTATAAGCAAATACACAAAAACTATGATATAATTTATTCATACATAAGAATCAATACTTAAACTGGTGTTTCCACATAATAGAGAACCATCAATATGTAAACACTTATCTTTTATATCTGGATGTATCATTCTATAACAATAATCTACTTCCCAACCATTAGTCCAATCATCTTCATGATCATCTTCCCAACCTCTTTCTTCAGCACAATGAATAATTAATAATAAGGGGAGAGAATATCCAAAATGAATTTCTTCCTCTCTACCTTCTTCAAGGTCAGACAAAGCATTATTTATAGCTACTTTAAGAAAAGATATTCCTTGTTCTATATCCGTTTTAATATATTTATTCATCTTTAATATTACTATAAAGCTTTTTATTATGTTGGTCAAAAACTTCTACAGGACCTAAATCTATTTGAGTTTCCCATAATACATCACTATCGTCTGGATCCAAATCATAATTTATAGCTAATTCAATAATCTCATCATTTATTTCTTCTACCCTATAAATATCTATAACCCAGACTTCTACTTTACGTTGTATATAAATTTTTTCCATAATTAATTATAATTACATTCTGGATCATAAGGATCTACCGTGCAATCACGATCATTACAATAATTACGGATACTTCCGTCAGATCTTTTTTCCTCACGGAAGTATCCACAATGATAACAATTACTATAATGCATAATTATTTTTGTTCTTTACCACAAACAGTACAACGGTAAGCTGTTATTTTACCTTTATTATCTCCACAAGTGTTAAATAAACGAACTCCTTTTCCATAAAGTTCATCTTGAAATTCACTTTTACAAGTACATTTTCTTTCTACTGTCATAGTTTTAATCAATTAAATTAGTTTCTAATACTTCAAAATAAGTACAATCAGAATCAATTTCTCTTCCACTATCTTTTTCTTCTCCTAAATTCCAAACTCGATCTCTAGCTTCTTGAGGAGAATCTGCTTCTATTTCAAATTCTAAGAAATGTCGAATTTCTTTAACAACTTTTACAGAATATTTCATTAGTTTAAAGAATTAATATAATCATTTACTACTAACTGAAACGTTTCAGTATCTGCTAAACCACAAGATTTAAATTCTGGACAAAATCCTCTATAGAAACACTGAGGTACACAAGCTTCTGCTAATTCTGGTTCAGTTTTTCTAAGTTCTTCTACTACTTGCCTCCAAATATTTCTAGTTTTAAATTCTGCTTTATTACACAGCCTTACTTTACTAATATTTATTATTTCTTGAGCATTGAGAAATAACCTCATATTATAAAGGTCATCCATTCTTTGCTCATGTCTAGAAGGAAGTTCTTGGATAATGTCATGTCTGCCTGTAGATACAAATGGCTGTGCATGAATGTGTCTTACTAAATGATCTGAGACAAATCTAGGAATATCATATAGGTCAATGTTAAACATCAAACATCTCAAAGGAGAATGCTCTGCTTTAATAATTTTCTTTTTCCAAGCAACAGATGGTTCTCCACTACGAGGACTTTTTCTTTGAGTAAATCTTGCAGCATTAAGAACATCTGTCCAAGATGTTACTTTGGTTATTTCAATTTTCATATATTTCTATTTCGATAATTTCACTATCATAAATATCTCCAGCTGGAGTATCATCATATTCTTCTGCTTGAAACTTTTTTAAAGCTTCTTCTTTTGATTCGGCTGTTATATAATATGATGTATGTCCTCTTAGAATTTCAGTAGTATAAATCTCATATTTATTCATTTTCTTTTTCTATTTTTAATTGACGTAATCTTTCTTCACAATTATGAATAATTTTTTCATAATCCATTTCACGAGATTCTCCCTTTTTATTTCTAAGAACTCTTTTTATAATATCTTGATCCCATCCAGTTAATCCTGGATAATCTAACCATATTGCCCAAGGTTGAATAGTGTGTTTAGAATAATCACTGTTTCCTACATTAAAAGATCTAATATCTTTTTCTTCGTAGTTATGAATGATTCCTAAGTATTTTAGTTTTTTATATAAACTATAATCAATCTTTACTTGAGGGTTTGCAATAGGTTCTGACTCTTGTATTATAGTACTATTTAAATCACTCATTGTCTTTAGTCATTTCTATCATACAAATACCTACAAATCCAACAACTTTATCACGTTGTCCTTTTGTAAGGTTTGATTTTTTATCTTGTATTAAATCATATTCATCTAGAAACGCTTGAGCTAAATCGAATGGTTTATCGTTGTTTCTGTGTAGTTCAACAATTCTATTTTTTAAATCTCTTTTAATCCAATCTAAATGACTGTCCATAATTTTTAAAAGTTTTTCTTCAGTCATTTCTGGAGTTTTATATAATAATTCATTAATTTTCATATATTTATACTGTATATATTATCCAAATAAATCTAATTCTTTCATTATTAATGGATTTTTTAATTTATTAGCTTCAGTTATATAAAATTGATAGTCTAAATTATAATCATCCCAATTATCTAAATGATAAGCTTTATTAAATAATATTGCTGAATATCCAACATTTACTCCTGTTATTTTTCCATCTTCAAATTTCTTTAAAAGAATTCCTGAATTTTTACCTTTTCCTATTAAATATCGAGTTGTTCTATCTAATTCTTTATCAGTTATTTTTCCGTCATCTTCTAGATGTCTAAAAATTGGAGTAGACTTAGAGTTCGTTTTTAATCTCATACAGAAATTAAATATATCTCTATCTTTTTTAATAGTTTCTTCAATAGGAATTCCATAAACAAAATAATTTTTAACTGCCAATGGAACAATTCTCATAGATGGATCTTTATGAAATTCTTTATCTACCTCAAAATCACCTTTTAATTTAATATGTTCATGTTCTGGAGTAGAATCAGTATATACACTTCCGTAGTTATTTACGTCTCTAATAAACATTTTACTATAAAAGGCTTCTTCTATAACAAGACCTGTTTCTTTAGTAAGTTGTTCATTTACTTCTCTTATAAGATTTAATTTATTTCTAGGAATTCTAATAGTCTGTCCATCTGTGTTAGTCTGTATAAATATAAGTTCTGGTACAGCTTTTACCATACGTTCACTCCACATACAAATAAACATTTGTCCTGCAATAGTAGTTTTAAAGGTATATAAAGGATCATACAAGAAGGATTTCTCTTCATTAGACTTACCATAAGCTCCATTAACTATAAGCTTATATCCTTTAATTAATACGTTATCACGTTCATTTTTAGGTTTAGATTTTTCTGCTAATCGTGTATCAATAAAACCTACATATTGATGTAAAAATGGAATTCCTAAATGTTCTGGATATAATTGAAGAGATTTTGCAATACTTGGATATAGAGATGCTACATCATAATCTACTATTATCCAATCATCATCAGATTCGTATACTCCAGGCCTTATAGATCCATGACTACCACCTAACCCAAAGTCAAACTTATATTGATGATAAATTACACTAAATTGGAATTCTCCTTTTTCTCCTTTAATAGAAGTATTTTTAACTTGATTTAAAAAATTGTTAAACTCTTTAGTTTTAAGATCACACCACTTAGGAATACAATCTTTTAAATTAATTATGCTTCTTGGAGTTCCTCCAGATTTTTTAAGATACCAAGGATTATTTCCAGTTTCACGACAATATAACTGTAACATAAGTTCTTCTCCCATTGGAACATCACCCATATTAGTTACATTAACATGAAACTTTTTATTTAAATCGTTTCTTAATTGAAGTTTATTTTCACCTTTATAAAGAGAATATTCAGTTCTGCCTAAAGTTACTAAAAGAAATTTATAAGTAGCAAGTACATCATTCTTATTATACTCAAGCACCTTAATTTCGTCTCCTTCTTTACACCATTGAGTATGATGTATAGGCATTTCTTCTACATTTTCCATCCTCATTTGTATTTCTAGATCCTTCAATGAGGTCATTCTGGCTTTATTATTATAATGCCAAATTTTATACAAATCTATTTGAGGAATTAAAGGTTTCTTAACCTCGGTGAATAATTCATCGATTAAGTATTGAGATTTTGCATATAAAGCTTGAGATAATTCATATCCATCATAAAATTCATATTCTTTTTTCCAATGTCTTAAAAAATGATGTAACAATGGATAGTCATAGGCAAGATTATTGAATCCGCAAAGTACAAATTTCTCTTCTGTTAAATGCTCATAAAGTAATCTAGCATCATTTCTCCAAGGACAAATTACATATTGATACCAAGTATCAGTTTTGGAACGATAACCTGTATAAGTAAATAAATTAGATAATGACTCTAAATCATATACTTCTAATATCATCTTTTAAACAATTCATATCACGAGCTACTATTATCTTATTAGGCCAGATTTCTCCAGGATTTCCTTTATTACATCCAAATCCTACATATTTAATATCAGGAAAATAACTAAATATATAGGATGTTACTAACAATGTACAATTAGGACATTCATAATCTCCAATATATAAAGAAACATGAGATCCAGGCCAATAATATCCACGAATTGCAAACATCCAGTTATATCCATATTTCTTTGATAAAAACGCATGAAAGTCATTCTTATCACTACTTGAAGGAGTACTTACATGTAAATCTTCACCTTCCAACCAAATAGGTATTCTTTTTTCTAAAAATTCTTTTTCAGTCATCTTCTTCTCTTATTTCTGTAATTGTTCCAATATCATATATTCTATAATCATCAACTATAAAATTACCATCTTCGATCCAAGATATTTTATCTTCTTCTGATAAATTTTTATACTCGTTATATTCTTCATCAGTAAGTTTTAATTCCCAATGTCCATACCTTAAATGTCCGGTAACATAATCTACATCAGCTATAATTTTCATTTATTCTTTTATTTAAATATTCAATAAATTTAGATTCTCTGGGCCAAGCAACTTTACCTTTCCATAAATGTCCCCAAGAATCTATATAATGAATAGCAACTTTTATTCCTTTTAATTCAAAAGTTTCTTTATATTTATTTAAAAGTTCTTCTGCTGTTAAATTACTATTTATATATTTATCTAATCCTATAAAATATGTTTCAAATATATCATTTAAAGTACATTTAGGTTTGGAAATCTTCTTTCCATCTGGAAATAAAATTCCTATCTGCCAAATAGGTGGAACTTTAGTAGGTAGCCTTAAAGTTCTTGCGGTAATCCCTTTAGTTTTTGCCATTCTAACATAAATTCTCCATAAGTTGTATCCCAAAATCTTGTTCCTAAGCACTCTTCATATAGTACATAATTCTTTTCCATCTTCGGGGATTTCATATAATTATGTATATAATCCTCTATTTCAGTATTAAGTTCTTCAATAGTAGCACAATGAACAAAATCTTTAGGATTTAATTCCATATCTTCCTCTGTGTTAAGAAGCCAATTGTTTTCAATTTTAAATTTCATTTAATTGATTTTTTAAAACATAAATACTAACAATAGGTTCATCTGATTTATATATTTTTTCATCTGGAAATTTATATTTAAGTTTTTCTAAATCTGTAGAAATACTATCAATTAAATATCCGCACTCATTTTTAGCAATAGTAAAGTAAATCATAACAATGTTTTAAGAGTTTTGCCACATTTTTTTTCTAATTTTTTAATGGCACCTTTTCTAATTTGTCTAATTCGTTCATCTCCTAAATTCATTTCCTTAGCAATCTCTTTAATAGGTCTTTCATATTCTCCATTTAATCCATAAAATTCAGTAATAACTTTATATTCTCTTGGATTTAAACAATTTAAAGATTTAGATATTGCTTCTTTAAAAAAAGTATCATTAAATTCAATATTACTATTATCTGGAATTATATCGGATAAAATCATACCTTCATCTTGTGACAATGGAGTATCTAATGAACTACAATATGATTTATTTAATATTACTGAATTATATTGTTTTTGAGTAATGTTTGCTAATTTTATAATCTCTTCTTCGGTAGGATCTCTATTATATTTATTGACAAAATCTTCATAGGCTTTTTTAACTTTACTTATTTTACATATATAACTGATTGGATATCTAATTGTTCGACCACTGTTATATATTGATTTTAAAATTTCTCTTCTTATATACCATACAGCAAAACTTAAAACCTTATATCCTTTATCTGGATCATATTTGTCTAAGCTTTGAATAAGACCGAGCATTCCAGATTGAATTAAATCTAATAAAGAAACTCCTTGTCCTATATATTGTTTTGCACATGTAATAACAAATCGAAGATTAGATGTTATAAGTTTTTCTCTAGCTTTAATATCACCTGCTTTCATTTTTCTAGCAAGCTCTATTTGTTCTTCACCTGTGTAGATTGGATATTTAGAAATGTCTTTAAAAAAATCTTTTAATACATCACTATTTTCAGTTAAAATATTTTTATTAGTTGTTATTTCTTTCACTTATCCATATACTATTAGTACTATTTATTTTAACTATCTTATATTTTCCTTCAAATTCATCTCCTAAATTAATCATAGGACCTCCTGATGGATCAATTGCTTCAATAATATTCCAATTTATAGAATCGTTATCTTCATTATAATTCCCAATATATCTACAAAATTCTAGTACATATTTATGTTTTTCATCTACTTGCAGTCTCCATTCTGTTATATGAGGTTCAATTTCTTTTAGATGTTTTTGTACTAGATTTAAATCAGCACCATCACGATTATATAGTTTTATCTTTTTCATATTTGATTAGTTTCTTTTAAATACATCCATAATTGATATTTAGTTAGTCCTTCCTTATACATACATTCTTGACGAGATTTATATTCTCTTCCTTCATAAATACAAGGTCTAGCTTTTTTACCTCGACCACTTACTTGATAATTTTCATCAGTAAATCGTTTTATATTATGTTGTTTTTTAGTTTCAAAAACATCATTTATAATTTTAATAGATTTTAGTCTTTTTTCTTTTACGTGAGGACGAGATAACAATTCTATTTCATAAGAATTTTCTTTAATAAAATTAATAAGAAATTCCCAATCTTTTCTTTTAATTTTTTCAAATTTACTACAATATATTCCTAATCCGTTATCTCCATTTTTATCCCAATCAAGAAGTTGTTTAAGATTTTCCTTTATTTGAATGTCATCAGTAGTATCCTTTTCATTATTATACATAAAACGAGCGTAAGCATTAATTAGCTTACGTTCGTCTATTTCCCTAAGAAGTTCAACATTAACTACTAATTGAATCATACTTGTTCAATATTTGTTACTTCTGGATCTTCCATTTCACCTTCTTCTGAGTCTTGTACTATTTCATCATATTCTCCATTTAGTACAAAATCTTCAGCTTGGTCCTCATCATTAGCTTCAACTCTAAAAGTTGTTGTATGTTCCACCACTCTGTGGAGAGTTACTTCATATGTTTTCATAATGTTCTTTAATTTTATCTAAAATAAATGATAAAGCTCTATCTTCATCATATTCTTTTGTATCTAATTTTTCATCAGATATAGTAAATGCAAAACAATTTAAATCATCATCTTCATAACGATGAAATAAATCTTCGGGAATAAAAGTATTAAGTATCCAATCTTCTAAATCTTCCTCATTATTTAAAACTTCTGGATTTTCATACAAAAAATCCCATAAGTCATCATCATAACACCATTCCCATAATTCTTCTAGAAATTTATTTTCGTCTACAAAATTAAGAAAAGGACTAATAACTTTATCATTATCAGTTATAACAAAATTATAATTAATCATAATTATTATATTTTTTATTCGTTTGGCATATCTTCCTCAATTCTTATATTAGATACACTGGGTTGTAAAGGAACATTATCATCTGACATATAAAAATATTTAACTGTGGCGTAATGATTTAAACACTCAGAATCAAAATTATTTACATACCAATCTTTTTGAGCTCTATCTCCATGAGGTTTTGCTTTAAAAGGTTTACCTTCTTTAGTAATTAATGTAAATACCATATCTTCATTTCCTCTTAATCCAAGTTCATAACCTGTAATTAAGAATTCCTCTGATTTATAGCATTTTATCTTAATCATATCATTGGTACGACCATTAGGACGATATACTTTGTCAGGATCACGAATTACTAATCCTTCCCAACCTTCTGCTACATATTGATTGTGAAGTTTCATCATATTATCCCATCCAGTTACTTCTATTTGAGGAACAAATTGAATTCTTAGTTCTTCTTTTTTAAATTCTTTTTCTGGATCAAATTTAAAGTTAAGTTGGTCTTTAATATCTTGCATATAAGCCCAACGTTCATCAAATGTTGAATTTACATCAACAATATCATACCAATAAAATTGGAGAACGTCATAATCTACTGCAGTTTTTTGTGTTCTAGCAATAGAATTTAATTGTTGAAGAGTATATCCGTGATGATAACATTCTCCATCCATAATTAATCCAGGGTTTTCTTTAAATAATTGAATTAAAGATGGATGTTCAAGAATATCAGACATAGCTGCATCATAATTCATAGCACCTCGTGATGCAGTATGAAGGTTACCATCATCACCCATATAAATAAGTGCTCTTAATCCATCAATTTTTCTTGAAGCTAACCAAATTTTATCGTATATTTTAGGATTAGTTACTTTATCAGCTTGTTTAGCTAACATAGGTTTAGGTACTCCGTTTTGCCCAGTAACAATTCCTCCAAGAATTTCTTCTAATTCAGAGGTTTTATATTCATCTGGATCTTTTTCTATTTCTCTATAACCTTTATCAAGTTTTTCTTTAACTAAATGTTTAGCTTCAAGCATTACTTGTTCCCACAGATTACGTGTAGCTTTACCTCTTTCAACTGTTTTATCAGGTTGAGATGTTCTTTTACCTCCTAATTGTCCAGATATTCTATGAATAACAAAATGTCTATTTTGTTTATCTTTTGGATTTATTAACTCATAACTTACAATAGCAATTCTAATCTTTCCTTTGGTATCTTTACTTATAAGATACCAAACTTTTTCATTAGGAATTATTTCTTGTGGAGCAAATAAATCAGACATATGATGAAGTAGTACAATCAATTAGTATTTTTTTGTAAAAATTATCTTTTTCAGGCATAACATATTGGAAACTTCTAATTCTATTGTATTCTTTTGGAATATTTGGAAAATATTTTCTTATAGCAGTAATAAGAATTTCATTTTGTAGCTTATTAACACATCTTTGTATTTCTTTTGTAGGAGCATCTACATAAATTTGATTAAACTTTATATAAATACATTTCCCACTAAACTTATTTAAAGATAATTCAGGTTTTGCAAAATCCCATCCATTATCCTCAGATATTGTTAATTTTATGCTCCCCAAAATACAATTATTTACATATACTCTATACATTTTTAAAATATAATTTTTTATCAGTTAAAAGAAAATTCCATAATTCATCAGCAGATTCTAATGAATATCTAATTTCCTTTTCTTCATTAAACATATCTCCTTCTTGTTTTATATATGCAGCTTTATTATCAGTATCTTCAAATAAGAAATAAAAAATCCAATCTATTCCATATTCAGTAAAATGAGAATCTAAAAAAGAATCTAACATTTTTCCTACTGCATCATACCATTTAGTTTCAAAAAGAATAGTAGGATAATTTTTTCCAGTTATAGCTTTATCAAAATTATCAACAGATTCTTGAAATTCTATATAAGATTGAATAAATTTAATGAATTCTTCCTTAGTAATCATTTTCCTTCACGAATAAGACCTCCGTCTGTACCTCTAGTAGTATCAGATAATTCATCTACTTCAATCCAATCAGTATGTTCCACTCGATTAAATTTAACTTGTGCAATAGCAGTTTTTCCATCAATTTTATATGGAGCCATTTCATTTTCCATTTCAATAAGATTTAATTCTCTATCTCCAGTTGGAAATAATTGCTCAAAAGGAGTACGAAGTTTGAACATAATTAGCCATTCTCCACGATAGTTAGAATCAATAGTGGGTGGAGTATTTGGAATATATGCATTAGTTTTAGTATTAGTACTTCTTGGTCTAATTTCTGCTTCCCAATCAGAACTAAATTGTGTAGCAAATCCTAAAGCATATTCAAATCTATCATATTTAGGATTATATTTATAACTTACAGGAACTAAATCATAACAAGCGTCTTCTCCAACATGTTTTTGAAATGGAATTACAGCATTTTCATTAAGTTTTTTAATTTTTACAATCATATATTACTAAGATAATTAATAAGTTGACCTATAGCATTACCTCTCTCACTATAAAAAGGAAGTAATCTATTTTCTAATTTATCTAATTCCAATTCTACAAAAGGAAATGTTGATGTTCCATAATAATTCATAAGTTTCCAACCTTCTTTTTTTCCTTTTACTGTATTTATATCTATATATTCCACAAAAATAGGAGTTTCTAGACTTATTTTATCTAAAAACTCCCTATCTTTCAAATCTTTATAAACAACTTTTACATTCATGTGTAATAGTATCAAATATAAATCCTTGTCTACAATCTAAACAAGACCATTTATCTGTAATTAAAGGTTCTTTTAATTGAGTATGACCAAATATTTGATATATTCCCTCTTCTCCTTTAGGAATTATTTTACTAACACTAACTTTCATATCAACATGTTCTCTTATATCAGCCCATTCACAAGAGCCATATAAGGCATCTCCCCATCTATAATAAGATATATTACTAATTAGTTGTATATATTCATTACTTACTTTAGTTAAAGGAATATCATTTAATGCTAAAGCAACATCCATTATAGATTTATACGCTGACTCTGGATACCTAAATTTTTTCCAGACTTCTCTAGCCCATCCATCAATTATACCTGCATGACTAAATATCACATTATTTTCAATCCAAACCAAGTTAAAATATTCTAAATTTTGTGAAAAAAACTTATGATATAATTCCCAGTTTTTATAATCTGTTCTTGTAGCAGCATGAAATTTAGACCATATATAGGAATCCGTGTGATTTCCAGTTAATAAAATATATTTACCAGGTTCATTTTTCTTCAATGATACAATATCTTCTAACATTTTAAGAAGATTTTTACAATCATCAAAACTATTACACTCCATTAATTTAAGATTTTCTGTAATTTCATTTTGGTATGGATCTAAATAATCACCTAAAAATATAATTTTATCAACATTTCCTATAT
>Ga0247611_10003942_pt1 | contig 21306 bp, 19 predicted proteins | sample 177DNAGHGhighgp2_FD_192422 | JGI IMG/M metagenome (GOLD analysis project Ga0247611, IMG submission 192422) | Sheep rumen microbial communities from Palmerston North, Manawatu-Wanganui, New Zealand - 1770 DNA GHGhigh gp2 | ecosystem: Host-associated > Mammals > Digestive system > Stomach > Rumen...
TGGTACAGGTCCTCAGTACGGAAGTCAACGGGCAGCTGGTTGTGCTCTACCATATAGGAAGTATAGGTGAAGAGGAAGTTGGAGTCGGTCTTCAAATGGATTGTTCCGCCATCGATGAGGAAATGACGATAGCGCTCTAAGAAGTAGGTCGACGTCAGGCGCTTACGAGGGTTCTTCATTTGCGGGTCGCTGAACGTCAGCCAGATTTCCTGTACCTCGTCCTCAGCAAAGAAACGGTCAATGATTTCAATGTTCGTCCGCAGGAAGGCCACGTTCTTCAATCCCTCTTTCAGGGCCTGAGTCGCTCCTGTCCACATACGGGCTCCTTTGATGTCAACACCGATGAAGTTCTTGTCGGGATAGTTGCGTGCCAACTCTACGGCGTACTCGCCTTTACCGCAGCCCAACTCCAACACGATGGGGTTGTCGTTGCGGAAATACACTTCACGCCAATGGCCCTTCATCTTAAAGGGCACGTGTTCCACTACCGAATAAGGGTACTGGAACACGTTCTCATAGGTCTCCATGTCGGCGAACTTCGCCAGCTTGCCTTTGCCCATGTATGATGCGATTTATTCAATGACCACTGTCGTCCAACCGTGCTTGTCTTCAATCTCGCCATACTGGATGCCACGCAGGGTGTCAAAGAGCTTCTTTGACAGGGGACCGGGGTTCTCACCGAAGCTGTAGCGTTTGCCGGTATCGAGGTCGTCGATATAGCTGATGGGACTGATGACGGCTGCTGTTCCGCAGGCACCTGCCTCCTCGAAGGTCTCGAGCTCCTCCTCAGGAATGGGACGGCGCTCCACCTTCATGCCCAGGTCCTCAGCGACCTGCATCAGCGACTTGTTGGTGATAGAGGGCAGAATGGAGGTTGATTCAGGGGTGATATAGGTGTTGTTCTTGATGCCGAAGAAGTTGGCGGCACCGCACTCGTCGATGTACTTCTTCTCCTTGGCGTCGAGATAGAACTCACAAGCGTAACCTTTCTCATGAGCCAGGTTGTTGGCGAAGAGCGAAGCAGCATAGTTACCACCGACCTTGTACTTACCAGTGCCAAGAGGTGCTGAGCGATCGTAGTCACGAACGATGACGTATGGATTGCTGGAGAAACCTCCCTTGAAGTATGGGCCCACGGGTGTAACGAAAATCAGGAAGCAATACTCTTTGGCGGGGTGAACACCTACCTGTGCGCTCGTACCTATTAATAATGGACGGATATAAAGCGTAGCACCGCTCTCGTAAGTGGGAATCCACTCCTGATTCAGGCGTACCACCTTCTTCACCATCTCTGTGAACAGTTCTGTGCTGACCTCGGGCATCATAATGCCGCGGCAGGTAGACTGCAGGCGAGCTGCATTCTCGTCAACGCGGAATACGCGCACCTTACCGTCAGGGCAGCGGTAGGCCTTCAGACCCTCAAATGCCTCCTGACCGTAGTGCAGGCAGGTGGCAGCCATATGCAGTTTCAAATACTCGTCGGAGCAGACCTCAATCTCGCCCCATTTGCCGTCGCGATAGTAGCAACGCACGTTGTAGTCGGTCTTCATATAACCGAACGACAGACTACCCCAATCTAAATCCTTCATATTCCTTTTTGATGTTAAAGTTTCGATTCTGCTTGCAAAAGTAATCAAATTCTTGCGTTTGAGCAACAAATTCGAACGAAAAATTGCTTTCTGATTCCCTTTTCTTGTTTGTTTTAGAAAAATGCACTACCTTTGTGGCCGTTTTTAACAAGAATACAAATAGAGTGTAAAATGAAAAAACTGGTAATGATGGTATTCTTGGCTGTTAGTATGACGGCCAATGCCGAAGAAATGAATGAAAAAACTGTTGCTTGTGGTGTTAATACAGGGACACTCGTATCAAGCGATGATGACGATGCGGTTACTGATGCCGGCATAAAGATTGGTAAAGGTACTGATGAGGATGACTTGTGGACGATGCACTTCAACCTGGGCGTGAATATCCCGACGGGCGTTTCTGATGGTGTTGACTTCGCTCCTTTACGTTCATGGGAACTGGGATGGACGGTGGTCCAATATGACTATACGCCAAAGAATTCAAAGACGACACTCTCAGCAGGTATGGGCTTCATTTTCCGCGACTACACGCTAAGCGGACATGATGATATGTTTGGAAAAGTAGGTGACCAGGTTGTTGTCGGTAAGCGCGATGGCAGTATTTCGGAACTCTCATCAAGCATCTATACTATGGGCTTCCAGATGCCGCTACTTGTCAAGCAGCGTTTCGCTAAGAATTTTGCCATCTCACTCGGAGCACAGCTGAACTGGTACTGCTACACCCGTCTCCATAATAATTTCGAGATTGACGATGAAGATTACGAGATCAGTACCAAGAAGATTGGCACACGTCCTTTCACGATTGACATCATGGGTATCGTACATGTTGCCAAGAGCTTCGGGGTCTACTGTAAGTATTCGCCGATGAGCGTGCTGAAGAAGGACCGTGGCGTTGAGTTCAAGTCAGTATCAGTGGGTCTCTACTTCTAACGCCTACTCACACTCGGACTGAATTTTCTGGATTTCCTGTTCTGTCTTGGTCAGTTTGTCCTTGCAGAACTTGATGAGTCGCTGTGCTTCCTTGAGTTGCACAGCGATTTCATCTATGCTGTACTCGTCGTTCTCCATCTTGCGGAGGATGTCCTGAAGCTTTGCAAAGGCTTCTTCGTATTTCTGTTCCTTGCTCATTTTATGATAGATTTTATTGTTCCTTTTTCGAGTCGTGTTTCTATTTCATCACCCTTTTGTACTTTATTGGCGTCTTTGAGTACCTTGCCATCTTTGAGTGTAATACTGTACCCGCGTTTCAGCAATAAAGCAGGGTCCAGGTTCTTGGCCTTTTCCTCTATCAGTTGCAGGCGGTGGCTTTCTGTCATCAGCCTGCAGTCGAGTAGGGTAGGGAGACGCTGCTCTAAATTGAGAATCGAGAAACGAGAATTAAGAACCATCTGCTGGGCCAGATGGGTGATGTTGTGGTATAAGCTGTCGAGACGGGCCTCCTGACGTATCTTGACGTTGGAGAAAAGCCTGGGTAGCAAATCGGCGACGGCAACAAACTGTGATTGATAGTAAGCGAGCTTCTGCTGTGCCAAACGTGCTACTTGTTTCTGTGCATCGTTGAGGGTGTCCATGACGCTCTTCAGGTGGTCAATGAGAAATGCGGCTGCGGCTGTTGGCGTCTTTACTTTGGTATATGAAACCATGTCGAGCACACTTTCATCACGGTCGTGACCTATGCCTGTTATAATGGGTAACGGAAAGTTGGCCACATTCTCAGCTAATGCCAATGTGTCAAACCCGCTCATGTCGCTGGTGGCACCGCCGCCACGGATAATGACGACACAATCGAATTGCGAGGCGCGGGAATAAATGTTTTCCAACGCTGCGATGATGCTACGTTCCACACCCTCGCCCTGCATGATAGCGGGAAAAAGCTGAACAGAGAACATAAAACCATAAGGATTGCCAGATAATTGGTTGCAGAAATCACCGTAGCCGGCTGCCGTTTCGCTGCTGATGACGGCAATATGCTGACATAACAACGGTAGACTCAGTTCCCGCTGTAGGTAGAAGACGCCTTCTGCCTTCAGCTGCCGGATAATTTCCTGCCGTTTGCGGGCCATATCGCCCAGCGTGTAGTTGGGGTCGATGTCTGTGACTATCCAGGAAAAGCCGTAGGCCTCGTGGAACTGGGGATAGACCTTCAGCAGCACCTTCATGCCGGCGTGCAGCCGCTGGCCTGTGATGCGTTTGAAGTGAGGGTGTATCATCGTCCACCTCGATGCCCAGCATTTGGCTGAGGCTTTGGCAATGGGAGTGGCGGTATGCTCTTCTTTCTCAATGAGTTCCATATAGCAATGTCCGCGCGACTCGCGACATTCGGACAGCTCAGCTTCTACCCAGTATTCATTGGGCATCTCGCATTCAATCAACTCACGTACCAGGTGGTTGAGCTCAAAGAGGGTCATTCGCTTGTCGTTCATTCCTTTTCCTTTTCTTTTTCTTCAAGCATGCCAATCATATAGGCACGCCAGAAGTTTGGACGGCCGTAGCCATAAATGTTATTGGGCGTTTTGGCGTTGTCTGCCGTCATCCTGACGAGGTCGATGATGTCCAGTGCACTCTTTTGGGGCAGTGCCTGCCACAGACAGGCTACCAGTCCACAAACCACAGGGGTGGAGAATGATGTTCCCATGTCGTGAGAAAGCGCACCGCTGCCAGTCAGTAAGGCTGCTGGGGCTCCAAGGGCTGTTACATCGGGTTTGATGCGTCCGTCCTGGGTTGGCCCGACGGCAGAGAACGGAGCGTTCTGTCCGTCCTCATTGATAGCCCCAACGGTCAGTATCTCATGGGCGTCGGCCGGTACACAGATTTTCTTCCAAGGTCCCATACCAGTGTTTCCTGCGGAGTTTACCAGGATAATTCCTTTGCCAGCCAACATGGAGGCAGTGCGTGAGATGAGTGTGGAGCGTCCGTCGAGCTCGTTGAGGCTGATGCCTTTCATTGGTGTGTCATAGTTGTTGTATCCTAATGATGAGTTGATGATATCTACGCCAACAGAGTCGGCAAACTCGGCGGCCATTGCCCAATAGTCTTCCTCTACAGGCTGCTCTGATTGCTGGTCTTCGCAGCGTAGTAGCCAGTATTGTGATTCGGGGGCAGTGCCGGTTAGAACCTCTGGCTCGTTGGCCGCCATGATTGATAGTACCTTGGTGCCGTGGTCGGTCTCGTAAAACAATCGCTCCCGATTATAGGTAATCGTCTGGCGACGATTGTCAACAGGATAAACGAAGTCCTTCACACCGATAATGTGTGCTCGCGTGAGGGAAGGGATGCGGTCGGTATTTTGAAAACCGCCGTCAAGGATGGCGATGATGAGACCCTTGCCGCGCAGGTTCAGGCCGTGAAGCCGATGCCCTTGTAGCATCTCAATCTGTTGGCTTCCATTGGCATAGCGGCTGTTCTTGATGGAGTCCCACGTGTTAAACTCCTGGTGGATGGGACGTTGGCTAAAGCTCTTCTCGATGGAATCAGGTGATATCCACACACATTCGGCTTGTCTGACGAAAGGTAGATCAGAAAGCCGGTTTAGGGCGACGCTGTCCTGTGACAACATGAGCACGGTGTTGTTCCACCGGCTCTTGCCTATGACCGACATCCCTTTTTGCGCCCGAAGCTGTTTGAGATACTGCGGTGATACAGGCAGATCGGTGGAGTCGAGAGATAGCCCTTGTCGTCTGCGGCGCTCTATTGAACGATGTGAGAGCCATCGTGTGGGGTGGTCTAGCTTGTATGGCGATTCCAACTTGTCTCTCAGCGTCAGCCGATAGATGAAATGCCTGCCATTGGGATATTTCACCTTGGATGAGGCGCTTGCCTGAATGAAGCAGAAACAGCTAAACAGCAATAGACAAATGGTGTGTTTCATAGTGCAAAGGTAGTATAAATACCTGAAACTTCCAAATCATCGGCGAACGTTTACGAAATTTAACCACCATGTCGTTGCACGAATCGGGAAAAGTTAGTATCTTTGCAAACAATTATGGACAATAAGCAATCGGCATTGGAATTGGGGCAGAAGCCAGTGGGGCGTCTGCTGTTGCAGTATGCGCTCCCTGCCATTGTGGCTATGACGGCATCTTCACTATATAACATCATCGATCGTGCTTTCATTGGTCAGGTGGTTGGACCTGAGGCCATTGCAGGTCTTGGCATTACGTTCCCCTTCATGAACCTGAGCGCAGCCTTCGGCGCTGCCGTTGGTGTTGGTGCTTCTACGTGCATCTCTGTCAAGCTTGGGCAACGTGACTATAAGACAGCAGAAAGTCTGTTGGGCAATACGGTGACCCTGAACCTGATTGTCGGATTCTTGTTTATGGTTGTCTGCCTGCTGTTCCTCAACCCCATCCTTCGTTTTTTTGGTGCTTCTGACGTGACACTTCCTTATGCCCGTCAGTTCATGGTGGTCATCCTAATGGGTAACATGATTACCCATATGTACTTCGGTATGAATGCTGTGCTGCGTGCAGTCGGCAAGCCGCGCCATGCGATGTATGCCACACTCTTTACGGTAGGCATGAATATCCTGCTGGTTATTGCATTCGTGTGGTGGTTCCGATGGGGTATCCGGGGGGCGGCATTAGCTACGATTACCTCACAAGCGCTTGCGTTGTGCTGGCAAATGTGGATCTTCTCTGATAAGCGTGAACTGCTACATTTGAAGCGTGGTATTTACCGTCTGAAGGCCGATCTTGTCAAGAATATCATTAGCATCGGCATCTCGCCCTTCCTAATGAATGTTACATCGTGTATCATAGTCATCTTCATGAACAATCAGTTTGTCCGATATGGTGGCGACATGGCCGTCGGTGCCTATTCGATAGCCAACTCAATGGCGATGGTGTTCTTCATGTTTGTCATGGGTGTCAATCAGGGCATGCAGCCTATTGTGGGCTACAACTATGGCGCTGAGAAATATGATCGTATGATGCGCTGTCTTTGGCAGGCTATTGCCGTTGCCACAACGATTCTTTTTGTGGGCTGGGCCCTGTGTATGTTGTTCCCAATGCAGATTGCTCGGATTTTTACGACTGATCCGACGTTGCTAGAACTCTCTGCACATGGCATTCGTCTTGACATGTTAGTGTTTCCTATTATCGCTTCGCAGGCAGTTATCACAAACTTTTTCCAATGTATCGGTAAGGTTAAGATATCCATTTTCCTGTCGTTGACGCGACAGTTGATAATGTTGTTACCTCTGGCATATATGCTTCCGATGTGGTGGCAGTTGGATGGCGTATGGTTCTCGATGCCAGCAAGCGACTTCGGTTCGTTCGCAATGACTATTCCCATCCTGATATGGCATATAAGAAAGTTCAAAGCTAATGGAAAATAAGATTATCATCAACATTGGTCGTCAGCTCTGTGCCGGCGGACTCGAAATCGGTCGTCTGTTGGCTGATGAGTTCCATGCTGCATTTTATGACCGTGAGTTACTTAACTTGGCAGCGAAGGAGAGCGGATTCTCGGAAGCGTTCCTCAAACGAAGTGATGAGCGAAAAGGCTTTTTACGTACTTTTCTCCATCTGCCATACGCTAATAACATGGGAGCTGGTAGTGGTAATTTCTACCAAAACAATTTCTCGCAGGAGAGTTTGTTTAAGTTTCAGAGCGATGCCATCCGCAAAGCAGCACAGGAAGGCTCATGTGTGTTTGTCGGACGATGTGCTGACTATGTGTTACGTGACTTTCCAAATGTGATCAACATCTTCATCACGGCTCCGCTCGATACTCGTGTCCATCTGTTCATGAAAGAGAAAGGAGTTGATTACGATGAGGCTCTGAAACGCATTGAGCATATAGAGAGCCGTAGAGCCTCCTACTATAATTATTATACTGGCAAGCGGTGGGGGGCAGCCGAGAGCTATGATCTCTGCATTGATGCAGGCATTCTTGGCATCGAAGCATCTGCACGCTTGATTGCTGAGTTTGTGCGTCAACGTTTTGAATTATGAAGAAGATAGGTATTCTGAGCGATACGCACGCCTACTGGGACGAAAAGTACCTGCATTACTTCGAACCCTGTGACGAGATATGGCATGCAGGCGACATCGGCAGCCTTGAAGTGGCTGAGCGTTTGGCGGCCTTCAGACCCTTCCGCGCTGTCTGTGGGAACTGCGATGGCGGTGACCTGCGACTGATGTATCGTGAGCTGAACCGTTTCAAGTGCGAGGATGTCGATGTGCTCATCAAGCACATTGGCGGCTATCCCGGCAATTACGACTTCAGCGTTCGCTCAACGCTCTTTGCCAATCCGCCACAGCTATTTGTCGCCGGACACTCGCACATCCTCAAGGTGAAATACGACAAAACTCTCGGCTTGCTGCATATCAATCCCGGTGCCGCCGGTATACAAGGCTGGCATAAGGAGCGTACGCTTATCCGTTTGACCATCGATGGAAAGGATTTTAAAGATTTAGAAGTAATTACGTTAAGCGAAAAGAAATGAAAAGAACAATCGTCATTACCGGTGGAGCAGGGTTCATTGGCTCACATGTTGTTCGCCTCTTTGTGAACAAGTATCCTGAGTACAATATCATCAATCTTGACAAGTTGACTTATGCTGGTAACTTGGCAAACCTTAAGAATGTTGAAGACAAACCTAATTACGAGTTTGTTAAGATGGATATTTGCGATTTCGATGCCTTCTACCAGCTGATGAAGGAAAAGAAGGTTGATGGTATCATTCACCTTGCTGCCGAATCGCATGTTGATCGTTCCATCAAGGATCCGTTTACCTTCGCCAGGACCAATGTCATGGGGACTCTGTCGCTGCTTCAGGCCGCGAAGCTATACTGGGAGTCGCTGCCCGAGTGTTACGAAGGCAAGCGCTTCTACCACATTTCTACTGATGAGGTGTATGGCGCTCTCGAACTGACGCATCCTGAGGGCATCGAGCCGCCGTTCACGACAACGGCCTCGAGTGCTGAACATCACTTGGCATACGGCGACAAGTTCTTCCTTGAGACCACGAAATACAACCCACACTCACCATACAGTGCGGCGAAGGCCTCTTCAGACCATTTTGTCCGTGCCTACCACGACACCTATGGCATGCCAGTTATCGTGACAAACTGTTCGAACAACTACGGCCCCTATCAGTTCCCGGAGAAACTGATACCTCTTTTTATCAACAACATTCGTCACCGAAAGCCTTTGCCCGTCTATGGTAAGGGTGAGAACGTGCGCGACTGGCTTTTCGTGGAGGACCACGCCCGTGCCATCGATCTCATCTTCCATGAGGGCAAGATTGCCGAAACCTACAACATCGGCGGTTTTAACGAGTGGAAAAATATTGATATTATCAAGGTGGTCATCCAGACCGTTGACCGCCTGCTTGGCCGTAAGGAAGGCGAGGATATGGACCTTATCACCTTTGTTACCGATCGTGCCGGTCACGACCTGCGCTATGCTATCGACTCGTCGAAACTCCAGAAAGAACTGGGTTGGGAACCCTCGCTTCAGTTCGAGGAGGGAATAGAAAAAACCGTCCGCTGGTACCTGGACAATCAGGAGTGGCTTGATAACGTCACCAGCGGCGATTATCAGAAGTATTACGATAATATGTATAAGAACAGATGAAGAAAATCCTTTTGTTAGGCTCAGGTGAACTGGGCAAGGAGTTTGTGATTGCCGCCATGAGGGCTGGCCAGTATGTCATAGCTTGCGACCGCTACGATAATGCTCCGGCCATGCAGGTGGCCGATGAGCGCGAGGTGTTCTCCATGCTTGATGGCGATGCACTTGAGGCTGTGGTGAAAAAACATCAGCCTGACATTATTGTGCCAGAGATTGAGGCTATCCGGACTGAGCGTCTCTTCAAGTTCGAGGAACAGGGCATTCAGGTGGTACCCTCGGCCCGTGCCGTCAACTATACGATGAACCGTCGGGCTATTCGCGATCTCGCTTCGAAGGAGTTGGGACTGCGTACAGCCAAGTATTTTTATGCCAAGACCTTCGATGAGTTCAAGGCTGCTGCCGATGAGATAGGCTTCCCTTGTGTGGTGAAGCCGCTGATGTCATCGAGTGGCCATGGTCAGAGCTACGTTCATAATGACGGTGAACTGGAACAGGCTTTCAAGGAAGCGATGGAAGAGGGTAGAGGTGACGTGAAAGAGGTTATTATCGAGGAGTTTATCGACTTCGACTCGGAGTTCACGTTGCTTACCGTCACACAGCAGCACGGATGGCCGACGCTGTTCTGTCCGCCCATTGGCCATGTGCAGAAAGGGGGCGACTATCGTGAGTCCTGGCAGCCATACGCGATTAGTGACGAAGCCCTGAAGCAGGCCCAGATGATGGCCGATAAAGTGACGAAGGCCCTGACAGGTGCCGGCATCTGGGGCGTCGAGTTCTTCCTGACCAAACAGGGGGAGGTTATCTTCTCGGAACTATCACCGCGTCCCCATGACACGGGCATGGTGACACTCGGTCATACCACGAATTTGTCGGAGTTCGAACTCCACTTCCGTGCTGTCATGGGACTGCCCATAGCTGGTATTCACTTGGAGCATGCTGGCGCATCGGCTGTAATCCTGTCCCCTAAGGAGGCTACGAGCCCAGTCGATCGTTCGCTCTTGCCCTACAACTTTGTTGACGCACTCAATGAGGATCGTACACGCATCCGCATCTTCGGAAAGCCCGAGGCTCACAAGGGTCGCCGAATGGGTGTCGTGTTGTGTTATGGTGATACTACGGATGATGTAAATGTACTGCGTGAAAAGGCCAAACGCCTTGCAAAGACTGTCTTAGGAACTGATCCCTATGCCGACCTCCGTCACTAATACCCGTATCATCGACCTGCCAAAGATCGTGGATCCGCGTGGTAATCTGACCGTCGCGGAACAGTTGCGTAACGTGCCTTTTACCATTGCACGTGTCTACTGGACTTATGACATACCATCGGGCGAACGTCGTGGTGGTCATGCCCACCGCTCGTGCGAGGAGTTAATTATTGCTGTCAGTGGCTCATTCGACGTTGAAGTCTTCGACGGACATATACGGCAGACATATCACCTGAATCATCCCTATCAGGGATTATATGTGGGAACAGGCGTCTGGCGCACCCTTGAAGATTTTTCAAGTGGTGCCGTTTGTCTGGTATTAGCTTCTGAACTATTTGATGAGCAAGAATATATATATGATTACGATGAGTTTTTGCAACTGACAACACATGATTGAGATCAGACGATATACAGAAGCACAACAGTCAGTATGGAACCAGTTCGTAGCATCGTCGAAGCAGGGAACCTTCCTCTTCGACCGCCGCTATATGGACTATCATGCTGATCGGTTTATAGACCATTCGCTGCTTGTTTACCGTCAAGGTCGCCTCTTTGCACTGATGCCCGGTAATGGTCAGGGCGATGTCTACTATTCTCATCAGGGATTGACATACGGTGGACTTTTGACAGACGCTAAAGCTACGGCTGAGACCGTTTGTGAGGTATTCGAGGCTTTGGGTGACTATCTTCGTAAGTCTGGGTTCCGGCGTGTTGTCTATAAGCCGGTACCGCACATTTACCATCGGTTACCTGCCGAGGAGGATCTTTATGCCCTTTTCCTGCGATGCCACGCTCGTCTGATAGAGCGTGACGCATCGTCTGCGATCTCTTTCTCTGATCTGCTTCCTTTTGCTGAGTCGCGCCGCTCGGGACTTCGTAAGGCGAAGAATAATGAATTGGAAGTTTGTGAGTCCGATGATATTGAGACGTTCTGGGAAATATTGACTGACCGCCTTTCTGCCCGATATAATGCCTCCCCCGTGCATACAGCTGCTGAAATGAAGTTGTTGAAGTCTCGCTTTCCTGAGCAGATACGACTCATGATGGTCTATGGTTGCGCTAGTGAGCCGCTGGGCGGTACCATCCTTTATCTGACTTCTCAGGTCGTGCATACCCAGTACATTGCAGCCACCGATAAAGGGCGTAGCATGGGGGCACTTGACTTGTTATTCCACCATCTGCTCACTGAATCGGTGCTACCACAGCGCTATTTCGATTTCGGGACATCGGCCATTGGCGATTCCTGTGAGGTTAATCCTGCGTTGATTTTCCAAAAGCAGGGCTTTGGTGGGCGCACTATATGTTATGATATTTATGAATGGGAGTTATGAAGTATCTTGATCTGCAGAAAATCAACCAGCCATATATCCATGCGGCCGACAATGTGCTGAACAGCGGGTGGTATCTTCGTGGTGAGGTTACGCAGCGATTCGAACAAAACTATGCTAACTATATAGGCACAGGGTTCTGCATTGGCTGTGCAAATGGTCTTGATGCTCTGACGCTGATTTTTCGTGCTTATAAGGAGATGGGGGTTATGCAGGATGGCGATGAGGTCATAGTGCCAGCCAATACTTATATTGCCAGTATCCTTGCTATTACAGAGAACCGCCTTGTACCTGTTCTCGTCGAGCCTGACATTAGTACGCTTCAGATTGACGACTCTCTCATTGAGGCCGCCATGACAGAACGCACCCGTGCTGTCATGATAGTTCACCTATACGGGCGATGCGCCTACACCAAAATGATTGCTGATTTCTGCAAGTCGTATGGTTTCAAGTTGATAGAGGACAATGCCCAGGCTCATGGCTGTTTGTACGATGCAGTCTCTCCTTGTCGGCGAACTGGTTCCCTTGGTGACGCAGCAGGTCATAGTTTCTACCCTACGAAGAATCTTGGCGCCTTTGGTGATGCTGGTGCCGTGACAACTTCCGATGAGAAACTGGCCGCTGTTATTCGTTCCTTGGGTAACTATGGCAGCTCACGGAAATATGTGTTTGACTATGAAGGCCGTAACAGTCGCATTGATGAAGTTCAAGCTGCTATTCTTGATGTTAAACTGAAAGACCTTGATGCTTGCAACAGACGTCGTAAGCAAATTGCAGACCGATATATAAATAAGGTGGCGAATCCGCTCATTCATATTCCACAGTCAGAGCGTGACAGCGTATGGCACATATTCCCTGTACTCTGTGAACAAAGAGACCGGCTGCGGCTTTACTTAGCTGACCACGATGTGGAGACTGAGATTCACTATCCTATTCCGCCTCACCACCAGCAGTGTTATACCATGTGGAATACATTGACTCTTCCAGTCACTGAGCGTATTCATGCTCAGGAATTGTCTCTTCCCTGCAATCCTGCTATGACAGAAGAAGAGACCGACAGGATTATCGATCTCCTCAATTCCTTTGCCTAATCTGTTGCGTTGTCATCGCAGCAATTTCTGTTATTCATCCAATAGCAGCACGGTAGCACTCCTTGCTGCTTGGGCTCCCATCACCAAGACTTGTGCAATGTCCGCAGTCTTGGATGGACCACTGATGAATGTACCATAGCCGTAGTCGTTGAACTCTACGCGCTTGTAGGCCTCGTGCATATTGTTGACTATCTCTGTTTTTTTCAGCAGGATAATCAGGTTCTCTGAGATGAACATGACGGCTTTCTCCTTCATGGTCTGTGGAATCCAAATACATGCATTTTCTGCCACGCCAAACAGACCGCGGATGACTCCCACATCGGTGCCATTAAGGTCGCGTGCCCTGCCTACTTCGTCGGGATTGCGCGTGGCGATAGTTATCTCGGCTAGGTTCGATGCAATCTCCTTGGCATCAGGATAGAGTTCACGGATGAGTACATTAATGTCCCGGCCAGGCTCTACCTCAATGGCGTTGCCGCCTACTGAACGCGTCATATTTATGAACTGTAATAACGGGTCAGGATAGGTGATGGCCTTGATGTCGCTCAGTTCGGGCATATCGTATTTCTCTATGACGTTTGCCCTGTATTTCTTCAATATATCTTCTTTACTACTCATAGTCCTTAATCATTTCGTGGAACGGTTTCTTGGGGAACTCCATCATCTTATGTCCTTGTGCCCATGGGTTGAGGCCACAGTTCAAAATGGGTGAAGGGATGATGTTTGCCCAGTGGGCAAGTCCAGTACCAAGGTTATAGAGGCTGGTCGAACCATATAGCATCGACATACCTCGACACAGTAGTTTCTTCTGTGGATTGGCTGTACCCAAATCATCTAACTGCTGACGCCACAGGTAAATCTGGTCGCCCAGATTGATCTTGACGGGACATACGGTTTGGCACGAGTTACACAGTGTACAAGCCGAGACATTTCCAGAGTGTTTCTGTGCATTGCGGAGCATGCCGAGGTTGATGCCGATGGGACCTGGTATGAAATAACTGTATGAGTATCCACCCGAGCGGCGATATACTGGACACGTGTTCATACACGAGCCGCAGCGGATGCACTTCAGCGATTCCCAGTGCTCAGGGTTAGCTATCCACTCCGAGCGCCCGTTGTCCACCAACACGATGTGCATATGATGGGCTGTGGGACGAGCCTTACGGAAGTGTGATGTATAGGTCGTTGTGGGTTGTCCCGTTCCGGCACGGCAGAGCATACGTTGGAATACGGCCAGACAGTCGTAATTGGGAATAATCTTCTCTAATCCGATGGCGGCGATGTGCAGGCGCGGACATGAGGTTGACATGTCGGCGTTTCCTTCATTGGTACATACGACAATGTCGCCAGTCTCGGCAATTCCGAAGTTCCCGCCCGTCATGCCGGCATCGGCAGTGAGGAACTCATTGCGCAGACTCAGACGGGCACGATATGTGAGGAATGTGGGATCGTGGTTGCCCTTTTCGTTCGAGATGCCCTTTTCCTCAAACAGCTCGCCCACGTCGTCGTGGTTCAGGTGGATGGCAGGCATAACGATGTGGCTAGGTGCCTGTCCTTTCAATTGGATAATACGCTCGCCGAGATCGGTCTCAACGACTTCGATACCCTTACTCTCAAGATATAGGTTCATGCCACATTCTTCAGTGAGCATCGACTTCGACTTCACCATTTTCTTGACATTGTGGTTCTTCAGAATGCCATAGACAATCTCGTTGAACTCTTGGGCGTCCTTGGCCCAGTGTACCTCTACGCCGTTCTTCTCGGCATTTGTGGCGAACTGGTCAAGATATTCGTCCAGATGGGTAATGGTATGACGCTTAATTTGCGATGCTTTCTCGCGCAATTGTTCCCACTCGTCCAGTCCGTAGGCCATGTTGTCGCGTTTAGAACGGACAGCCCAGAACGTGGCATCGTGCCAGTGGGCATACGTCTGATTCTTCAGAAACGCCTTAGCGGCTTTGCTATGTTGTGTACTCATAGTTGTTTCGTTATTTCGTTATACCGATTAGAGACCAGCAGCTAAAATCTCAACGACGTGTATAAATTCAATCTTCTTGCCATGCTTCTTGGCTACACCGGCCATGTGCATCAGGCATGAGCAGTCTGGACCAGTGACGTACTCGGCACCAGTCTGGATGTGGCGCTCCACCTTGTCGAGACCCATCTGAGCAGAGACGGCAGTTTCCTCTACAGAAAACATGCCACCGAAACCGCAGCACTCGTCGGGACGCTCAGGCTCTACGACATCAATGCCGTCGATGAGTTGCAGCAGGTCCTTGATTTTATTAAACTTGTCAACGTGCTGTTCGCTAGGCGATGAGAGTCCTAGCTCGCGCACACCGTGACAAGAGTTGTGTAGGCTGACTTTATGAGGGAATGTGCCGAGACGTCGGTCTATCTTTACCACATCGTGCAGAAACTCCACGACGTCCATGCATCGTTTGGCAGTTTCGCATTCGTGATTGAGCAATCGCGGATAATTGATGCGGATGAACGCTGTGCATGACACACTGGGTGTCACTACATAGTCGAAGCCCTTGAACATTTCTTCGAACTTCTCAGCCATGGGGATGGCTTGTTTCTCGAAACCAGCGTTGGCCATCGGCTGACCGCAGCAGGTTTGCTTCTCTGGATAAGTTACGTCGATTCCTAGATGGCGTAGCAACTTCCACGTCGCTAATCCCACCTGAGGATAGACGGCATCCACATAGCAGGGAATGAATAATCCTATCTTCATATTAAGTGTCAATTATCATTTCTCAATTAAAACACGTGTAGTCCAAGGAACACCATCAGACCATTCATCAATATCCAGAAAATAGCGAACGGCATGGTCTTGCGCATAATGTCACCATCCTGACCTTCCATGTCACAGGCCGCTGTAGCGATGGCTATCGACTGCGGTGACAACAGTTTTCCTCCCTCGGACCCAGCGCAGTTGGCAGCTGCCAGCCAGTTCGTTTCATTACCAGTGATACCAAAGAATGTACTCTGGTTTATCAAACCAAGGTCGCTTGCGGCGGTAGCCTGTAACTTGCCAAAGAGGATGTTAGCGTTCGTTGCAGAACCTGTTACGAAAGTACCGATAGACCCAATCAGCGGAGCAAAGAACGGGAAGGCGGCCCCTGTTAGCAATACAAGTCCCTTGGCAATATCGTTGGTCATGCCAGTGTTGTTCATTAACATGGCCATGGCTACCAGACAGCATATTGTAACGACGGTTTTTTGCAGGCTCAGCGTAGTCTTTGCTAAGAGCTTCATCAGACGACTGAAGCTAAGGCCTTGTATTAAGCCGCCGATGACAGCGCCAAGGAAAATCATCAGACCGGCATTCGACAGCCAGCCGAACTTGAACGTATTACCGATGACAGGCAGGTCGAACTTAGTTACCAACGTTTGATTCAGAAGTTCGTTAACAGGTGGAACAATTTTGCTTGAGATAAGGATAAAGAAGATAATAAGACCATAAACGCTCCATGCTTTCAGGGTCTTAACGGTGCCGAAAGTCTTCTTTTCAACAATCACCTCGTCCTTGGGATCTTCGTCCTTGATAAATAGCTTGTTATAGATGAACATGGCGATGATGGCAGCTACAGAACCTAGTATGGCAGGTGTCTCGGGACCAATCCAATGAGCACAGCAGAACTGCACAGTGATAGAGAAGGCACCAACAAAGAGAGCAATAGTAAGGTTCTTTAGAATCTTCGTCTTGTCAGTCATCATTAGGATGAGGAATGGTGTAATGAAGAACATCAGAGATAGTTGTAAGATGATAAAGGTAGCCACCTCGCATAGCTCCTCAGGCGTGGCTACACCGCTGGCAGCTACCTGGTTAGCGAGTGTCGTGGCAGGCAGACCGACAGCTCCGAAGCCGACAGCAACGGTATTAGCTACCAAACAGATAACGGCCGAGAACATTGGTTTAAAACCCAGACCGATGAGGATGGCGGCGGGGATGGCTACAGCTGTTCCGAAACCTGCCATACCCTCGAGTACCCCCCCCGAGCCCCCATGTTAGCAACAACACGAGCAGGCCCTTGTCTGAAGTCATTTGGATAAACTGCGTCTTAATAGTCTCTATTTCCTTAGTCTCACAGAGAATGTTGTAGCTGAAGATAGCGCAAATGATAATAAGGATAATGGGAAAACAGGCTTTTAGGAACCCCTCGACGATCGACCAGAGGGCTATGCCATAAACGGATAAACCGGCATACTTCTCAGGAATGATGCCCATGGAAGGAACTGCGAATAAAGCTAAGATCACGGTGACGATGAGGGTAATCATCGCGCTCTTGTAGCCGGAAACCTTGAAACCCATCATCAGGACAATGAGCAACAGAATGGGGATGGCGGAAACTAGTGCTGACATAGGATTCGTAGTATTTGAAGTAGGTTATTATATAAGTTCGATGCAAATATACGAAAAAAAATGATAATTACAATAATTCTTCAAGAAAAAAATGCGGAATATCAAAAAAAAATCGTATCTTTGCGGAAAATATGAAAAACTATGACTACACCAATGCTTGCTACCAAGACTTATGACGCTTTTATCAGAGAACTGCGTCAGTTCATTTCCCCAGACCGTGTCTATACTGATGAGCTCCGTACTCTCGGCTGGGGTACAGATGCCAGTTTTTATCGACAGATTCCCAAGGTTGTTATTCGTAGTGACAGCGAGGAGGAAATCTCAAGGGTTGTAAAGACCTGCCGACTTTACAAACTGCCCTATACTTTCCGTGCTGCAGGCACGTCGCTTAGTGGTCAAAGTTGTACAGACTCAGTGCTTATCGTGGCGGGCAAGCATTGGGAAAAGTATGAGATAGGTGAAGAAAAAGAGACTATACGTCTCCAGCCAGGTATCGTGGGCGCACGGGTGAATGAGATCCTGCGTCCCTATGGTCGTGTTTTCCCACCTGATCCTGCCTCGATAGGTGCGGCGATGGTAGGTGGTATCGTAATCAATAATGCCTCAGGCATGAACTGCGGTGTGCATGCCAACAGCGACCGTATGCTCATCTCAGCACGTATCATCTTGACTGACGGTACTATTCTCGACACAGGCTCGGAGGAGAGTCGCCGGAAGTTCCGTGAGACACATCCGGATTTCCTGAAGAGGATTGAAGACTTGCGCGACCGGGTTCGTGCCGACGAGCAACTGGCTTCGCGCATACGTACCAAATATAACATTAAGAACGTGACGGGTCTGAACCTGCGTCCGCTTGTTGCCTATGACGACCCCTTCGACATCATCGCTCATTCGATGGTTGGCTCCGAGGGCACGCTAGCCTTCCTTGCTGAGGTAACGATGAAGACGCTGCATGACTATAAGTTTAAGGCTTCGGCGATGGTCTATTTTATGACGATGCGCGAGAGCTGCGAGGCTGTAGTGGCCATGAAGAAGCTGAAGGCGGGCGATGAGGATCTGACAATGAGTGCCGAGCAGCTAATGGTGAAATCGGCCGAAATGCTCGACTACAAGTCGCTTAGCTCTGTTGACGACCCTGTATTCCTGCAATATAAGCATGATGTTGATTCGGGAAAGATTGATGGTGTGACGCCTGGCGATTACCACAACCTCACGGCTATTCTTATTGAGACCAAGGGCGTGACACACGAGCAACTGCTTGAAAAGATAGAGCATATCAAGGATTGTCTGTCACTGTTCCCGTTATATATACCTGCAGAGTTTACCGAGGATCCCGCCGTCTATGGCAGATACTGGGCTATTCGCAGCGGTATCTTCCCCAGTGTGGGAGGTACGCGACCTGTTGGCACGTCGTGTCTCATCGAGGACGTGGCATTCCCTATCGAGTCTCTGCCTGAGGCTACAGTGAGGTTACAGAAGCTTATTGCTGATCATGGCTATGCTGACGCCTGCATCTATGGTCATGCCTTCGAGGGCAATTACCACTTTATCTTGAACCAGAGTTTTGCCGAAAAGGCGGAGGTGGATCGTTATGCCGAGATGATGCGCGATGTTGCTAAACTCGTTGTTGAGGATTATGACGGTTCACTGAAAGCCGAGCATGGTACGGGTCGCAATATGGCACCGTTCGTTCGCTACGAATGGGGCGATAAGGCTTATGAGGTGATGCGTGAACTCAAGGCTATTTTCGACCCCGAGGGACTGCTGAATCAAGGTGTAATCTTTAACGATGACCCTGAGTGCTTCATCAAGTGTTTGAAACCATTGCCTGTCCTTAACTACGACTTTGACAGCGTGCCCGATGGCGGTCACTACCTGATGGATCCATCACTGTCTACAGCGAAGGAAACTATCGAACAGGTGAAGCGCGCCAACAAATGCATCGAGTGCGGTTTCTGTGAGGTCAACTGTATGTCGTGCGGACTGACACTGTCTAGTCGTATGCGTATCGCCGTGCAACGCGAGATTCGTGAATTGGAAACCACTGGTACTGATCCTAAGCGTGTCGCCACTTTACGTCGCCAGTATAAGTATTATGGTGATCAGACCTGTGCCACTGATGGTCTCTGCTCTACTTCGTGTCCGATGAAAATTAATACCGGCGAGCTGACTCACCTTATACGCCAGCTGGACATGAACAATTCAAAACTGGGATATAGGGTGGGAGAGTTTGCTGCTGATCACATGGCGGGTATCAAGAGCGGTTTGCGTGTGGTGCTCGACGTGGCTCATACTGCCCATGTCACCCTTGGTTCTACGCTGATGACACATGTATGCCGTACGATGAACAAGATGGGGATGCCGCTTTGGACCACCGCCATGCCCAAGAAGCATCGTCAGCCCAAGAAGTCAGATCTTACGCAATTCATCATCGAGAAGTCTATACCTCATCATCAAGATAGTGACAATCCCTTACCTTACAATTCCAACTCTTCATCTCTAAAGGTTGTTTACTTCCCCAGTTGTATAAACCAGACTATGGGTCAGTCAAAGAACGGTGGCAAGATTCATGATCTTGTCGATGAGGTCATCCAACTCATGGCCAAGGCTGGCTATGAAGTTATCTTCCCAGAGGGTATGGAAAAGATGTGCTGTGGACAGATTTGGGAGTCGAAGGGCATGCTTGACATCGCCGACCGTAAGAGCGCTGAGTTGGAGGCGGCTCTGTGGAAGGCTTCCGAACAAGGTAAGTATCCCGTGCTTTGTGCCCAAAGCCCCTGTCTGCATCGCATGAAGAAAGTGATGAAGAAAATGCACCTCTATGAGCCTGCCGAGTTCATCATGAAGTATCTCGTGCCCCGACTCGACTTCCACCCGATAGACCGGCATATCGCCCTGCATCTTACCTGTTCTACGCGCGAGATGGGTGTCGATAAGGATATGATAGCACTCGCCCGAATGTGTTCCAATAATGTTTACCTGCCAGAGGGTGTCGGCTGCTGTGGATTCGCTGGCGACCGTGGCTTCACTTTCCCCGAGATGAATAAGTATGCATTAAGAAAGCTACGTCCTCAGATTGAGGCCAACCACATCGAAGTGGGCTACTCCAATAGCCGCACCTGCGAGATTGGTCTTGAAACCAATACAGGTATTCCCTACATGAGTATCGTATATCTTGTCAACGAATGTACGACAGCGAAGCAGTAGTATTTTTGATCGTAGTATTAATCAAAAAATAAGAAAACAATCATGAAGAAACTATTTACAGTGGCCCTCGTGGCCCTCGCCTTGACGGGCAATGCACAGGATAAGCCAAAAATGTGGTATGACAATCTTAAGTTCAGCGGCTACGGCATGCTGCAGTATCAGGGACAGGATCCTGAAGGGAACCATAGTAACACCTTCAATCTCCGTTTGGCCCGTTTCATCCTCGACGGTAAGATTGGCGACTTCGACTGGAGAGCCCAGATTCAAGGAACCAATGTGAAAGGTCCTGGTGAGCCGACGGTGCAGTTGGTTGACCTCTATGCAGAGTGGCGTAAATACCCTGAGTTTAAGGTGCGTGCAGGACAGTTTAAGCGTGCTTTCACCTATGAGAATCCAACCCATCCTATCACACAGGGCTGGTATGCGTATGCCAACGTCATCAACAACCTGTCTGGCTTCGGTGACCGTACGGGTGAAAAGTCTTCAGGTGGTCGCGACATCGGTGTCCAGGTTTCAGGTGACCTGTTCCCCAATGCCAATGGCCGTCGTCTGTTCCACTACCAGGTGGGCATCTACAACGGTGAGGGTATCAATGAGAAGGATAAGGACAATAAGAAAGATATTATCGGTGGCGTGTGGGTGATGCCTGTCAAGGGCCTGCGTATTGGTGGTTTTGGCTGGACTGGAACGCGTGGTGACATGCTCGATCCTCTTACAAATACTAAGATCAGCCTGAGAAAGAATCGTTATGCCCTCTCTGCCGAGTACGACTTGAATGAATACACCTTCCGTGCTGAGTATCTGCACAGCCAGGGCTGGGGTGCCGCCAAGGCGGCCAGCAACGTACGTGAAATAGACTACACTTTAGGCGATAAGGCCGATGGTTGGTATGTCTTTGGTATTGTGCCTGTCATCAAGTCGAAGCTCCACGCCAAGGCCCGT
>Ga0247611_10003943_pt1 | contig 21305 bp, 19 predicted proteins | sample 177DNAGHGhighgp2_FD_192422 | JGI IMG/M metagenome (GOLD analysis project Ga0247611, IMG submission 192422) | Sheep rumen microbial communities from Palmerston North, Manawatu-Wanganui, New Zealand - 1770 DNA GHGhigh gp2 | ecosystem: Host-associated > Mammals > Digestive system > Stomach > Rumen...
AAACAATGGGAGGACATGAAGAATATCAATATGGGTGCTCATCGTACCATTGTACCTGCCGACCAAAAAGAGATTTATATCTTCGCTATAGGCGAATCCTTACGCTATGACAATGTGTCGCTTAATGGTAAATATCGTCGTTCAACAACCCCGCGCTTGGAATCAAAAGAAAACAACATTATGATTTTTGATGACTACTTCTCACAAGCATGTCTCACTATGTATTCTGTACCGCAATTAGTTACTCGCGCAACTCCCGACAACTTTGAACTCAATTATGCCGAACGTTCTATAATCGAGCCATTTAGAGAGTGCGGTTTCAAAGTCTTTACTATTGTCAGCAATACCAATCTGCTCTCCTACGAGACCTACCTTTCGGATGGTGTTGATTCGCTTATCATCGTGCCAAATGTAGTTAAAGACGGTGAAATTCTGTCAGGTGACAAGACGATGATTAATATAGTAGATTCATTGGTTCAACAACACGACAAGTTATTTATAATGATGCAATTTATGGGTAATCATAGTTTCTTTACCAACTACGAGAAAGATTTTGAAATCTACAATCCGAATTCCAATAATTGCAGCGCAGACCTGATTCGTGATAGTACTATGCTCATCAACGCGTACGATAATAGTATTCTATATACCGACTACATTCTCTCTTCTATCATAGATCAGATTAATAGACCAAATACCATTTCGGCATTTATGTTCGTCTCTGATCATGGGGAAGCAATCGGTCACGGAGGCGCAGGGCACGGAGGAAATTGTACTCCAGTAATTGAAGAATACCACGTACCGTTTATCTTTTGGTGGTCAGATTCCTACAAATCCATCTATGCCGGAAAAGTCACCAACGCTCTATCGCGCAAACAAGCCAAACTAAATGGAGATAATATCTATTACACACTATGTGATTTGGCAGATATCCAATTATCCGAACAGTACAACAATCCCACGTGGAGCGTCCTTTCTCCTTCTTTTAAGGAACACGAACGTCTCATCCTTGTTCCGGATGGTGTCACATGCATTCACCCGGATAAGTAAAACCTTCGTTCATTTCCCGCAATTTTATTCGGGTTCAAAAATCCCTACTTTTGCATGGTATTTGCCTTAGCGGAACGACGGTGAAACGACGGTCAACCGACGGTCAACCGACAGTCAAGGCTAATGTCAAGCCTCTGTCAGGCAAAGAAAAGACCCTTTTTTGCACTACATATACTATATTATATATTTATATATAATATACATTTTAGCACGCTTTTTTTATGGCAGAAATACGAATACTGGCAATTACATCCGCTTAAGTAGTAGAATCACAATTCCTTAGCCTCCCAGCCGAAGTCTTGATAATAATGTACGTCCAAGCCGTTTTGCTGCACGTACTCGCTTAACTGTTCCTTCCGCACAGCTTCACGGACGGACTCGTTGGCGTGCATATTCATGAAGATATCGTAATAGTCCCCGAAAATCCGTTGGGCGGAAGGTAGGAACCGCGAGCCGTCTTCCACCTGATCAAAATCAATAACTTGCGGTTGTCCGTTCTCATATTTCAGCGTCATCATACCCGGATGATCGCCACCGGAGACGGTCTTGAGCGTATCTCCTACTCGATTGTACCAGAATACCCAGAAATCGCCCCAAACGCACGAATCCGTTTCGCGCACCATCATCAGCGTCGGCACACAGATCTCACCTTGTAGATAATATGGAGCAATCTCTCTCAACAGATAATTACTAATGGCTTGACGCACCGCTTGTTCTTTGCGATTATTGACAATATAGCGGATACAATCAGCCTTATGCTCGTCAAAATCTGCCATTAACCACTGCCCGTTCACGCGCTCCATCAAAAGCGTGTGCTCCTCAATATCGCTCTCCGGATCGTTGCCGCATGGCTGTTCGTCTCGGTCACTGACCGCATCTTCCCATTTTTGCCGCACGGAGATAGTGGCTACTGCATGGTCTTTGTCCGTTTGTTCCACTTTAACCACCTCATAATCGGCGATCGTGCCTCCGTTGCCGGTAACGAAATAATAGAGCCACTCATGGTCCAGCGCTTCGTGTTCCGGCAAATGGTAAAACATCGTGTCCAGCACTGCATAAAAGTCTTCGGTCATGTAGTCGCGTGATTTCTCCAACAACTCATGATCCGGAATGTACGCACATAACTCCGCGGCACGTTCTTCGAGTGTCTGTGTTTTCTGACATGCCGCGAGACTCAAGGCTAAAACGACACAAAAAATGATTCGTCTCATATCAACACGTTGTAATATATTCCACTTTATTGCCCACGCAAGACAGGTATTGCTGAAAAGCGGCTTGGCTGATCACCACCGTTCCCCGACAATCGTTCGGATGAAAACTCAGCGATTCCGCATCCTTCAAACGACTATCCAAAAACAGAATTACATGGTGATCGATATCATTAATCAATCCAAACGGACTCACGCTACCAGGTTCTAATCCCAGATATTTCATCATTCGTTCGGGAGAAGCGAAAGACAGTTTCCCCGGCGCCTTCAATCCCTGCGAAACCAGCACGTCCTTGAGCCAATGCTCGATATCGTGAATCGCCAAATCGTAATCGCACGGGAAGCAGATCAGATAATGTTGGTCACCCTTGTGATTGCGCATGAAAATGTTCTTGCAATGCACACTTCCGTCATCGTGCCACCACCGCTTCGCCTCCTCAATCGTCTTACCTTCCGGGTGGTTGTACGTCGTAAACGCAATCCCCTTTTCCTCCAAATACCGCAGCACTTTCTCCTGCCGTTCCGAAATTATCTCGTACTGTTCTAACATATATTTCAAGCTCTACGCATTTCCGCTGCAAAATTACAAAAAAAATCCGAATTGAACAAATAAATTTGCGTATATAAAATATATTTCGTACCTTTGCGCTTGAATTATGCAATTTAACTCTATCGAATTCGCGCTCTTTTTGCCCATCGTATTCCTCATTTATTGGGCAATCGGGTACGCACATATCAACGATCCGCTCAAACTGCGGCTACAAAACGCGTTTGTTGTCCTTGCCAGTTATGTCTTCTACGGCTGGTGGGATTGGCGATTTCTATTATTGATTGCATTCACTTCTTTTGTTTCGTGGGGCAGCGGATTGCTCATCACCAAATCTTCAACTCCGAAAGCCGCGAAAGCATGGACAGCTGCCAATATCGTTCTAAACCTTGCTATCCTCGCTATCTTCAAATACTCCGATTTCTTTGTACGCGAGTTCGGACAACTCTTTGGCATCTCCACAGATAGCCTCCTGCTAAAAATCATCCTTCCGGTAGGTATCTCGTTCTATACTTTCCAAGCGCTCAGTTATTCCATCGACGTTTATCGCAAGAAAATAGAGCCAACGCGCGACATCATTGCCTTCTTTGCGTACGTGGCTTTCTTCCCGCAACTCGTTGCAGGCCCTATTGAACGGGCTACCAATCTCTTGCCGCAATTCCAAACTAACCGCCAATTCAATTACGACCAAGCCGTGGACGGAATGCGTCAAATCTTATGGGGTTTGTTCAAAAAGATAGTAATAGCCGATAATTGTGCGACCTATGTAGACCAAGTTTGGGCAACTTATGACACGCAAACAGGTAGCACCTTACTTCTTGCGGCCATCCTCTTTACGTTCCAGATTTACGGTGACTTCTCCGGTTATTCGGATATTGCGATAGGTACTGCAAAACTATTTGGTATTAAGTTGATGCGGAACTTCAACAATCCGTATTTCTCACGTGACATCGCAGAGTTTTGGCGCAGATGGCATATCTCGCTTACTACTTGGTTCCGGGATTACGTTTATATCCCGCTCGGAGGTAGTCGTGTCGGTAAATGGAAAATCGTCCGTAATACCTTCGTTATTTTCTTGCTCTCCGGTTTCTGGCATGGCGCCAACTGGACCTTTATTGCATGGGGCGCATTCCATGCATTGCTTTTCCTTCCGCTAATCCTCCTCGGCAAGAACCGTAAATACACCGCTAATGATGTAACATGGCGAGATATACCCAAGATACTGATCACTTTCTGTCTGGTCGTTATCGGTTGGATCATCTTCCGTGCCGAAAGCATCGCGCAAGCATGGGATTTCCTCTGCGGAATATGTAGTTCTTCCATCCTATCCCTCCCTTGGGTTGAGTCGGCAAAAACGATACTGCCCATCCCGTTTATCCTTGCTCACGTCATCCTCTTTGAATGGTTCAATCGCGAAAAGCAACACGGTTTGGCAATCGAATCGCTTAAACCTCTTGCGCGATGGAGTTTGTATATCTATATCTGTTTGTTAATCGTAGCCTTCGGTGCACAGCCTGAGACGTTTATATACTTCCAGTTCTAATGAAGAGATTTATCTGTACATGCCTGTTGTTTGCTTTGTTGGCTATCGTTGGGGCTTTCTTGCTGCAACAAATCGTTGATCATGGGCTGAAAAAGATGACGAACCATTCATCCACGCAAACCTCTATCGCCCAATTGCTATCCGATACGATCAATGCGGATATACTGATCATGGGTAACTCAAGAGCCTTGTGTTCCTATAACCCCGCTATCATGGAGACCATAACAGGCAAAAAAGTGTGGAATATAGGTGTGAGCGGTCAGCCCTTTGGTATCAGTTATTTGCGGTATCAGTTATATACACGACACAACAAACAACCTGAACTGCTAATCATTAATATCGACAACAATGAGTTGGAGATGATATCAAACGGTTTCGGCAGAGAAGAATACTATCCTTATTTCTCAGACAGCACCCTCCGTTCGTATTTGGATATATACGGCTTTACCTGGAAAGATTACTATATCCCTATGTACAAATATTTCGGAGACTACAAGTTAATCGGTTACGGTCTAATGTCTTCTGTCGGGATCTATCCTTTTTCGCCACAACAGCACTATCATGGCTTTCATAATAGCGATTTGCCCTTTGATGGAGAGGCGCTACAGGATGTATTACAGAACAATAAGTTGGACTCCGCTTCCTGTGAAGCAGATGCCATTCAATTACTTGATCAGTTTCTGGGGGAACTAAGTCAACAACAAGTAAAAGTCCTTTTTTGCTACGCGCCGCAATATCAAGAATTATACCGGCGATTACAATTGTCTGATTGCATGAACGTATATCGTCGACTCAGCGAGCGGTATCATATTCCGTTACTCGATTACTCGTCTGTTTCTTGGGCAGATGATAGTGCCTATTTCTACAATGCCAACCACATTAACTTGCTTGGTTCAGAACTCTTTTCTAGCCAATTGGCGCTGGACTTAGATTCGTTGAAATTTATCAATCAGCCTTGATGGTCAAACCACTCGCGGCATAACGTACGGAGACGAGGTTCATCGTGAATGATAGCTCGCAGTTCAGCAAGGCCCTTCACATTCCGTTCGCTGTTGAGCCAGAGTTTCAAATAACCGCCTTCGGCGTATTTCTCATGCAAGTGCTCCAAGCTGCGTTGGTAGAGTGTATCAAAATCCCCGTCCGGATACAACTTCAAGCTATACGCCATTGTCCGATGAACAACCGTAAGTGGATCAATCTGTCTATCGGCTTCTGCTACAATCGCACCATAGATGGTACGCGGAGGATTCTTACCACTCGCACGATGATCTTCCACCGCATCGCGCATGGTTATTAATTGTTCCTCTGTAAACCACTTCCGCAGCGTCTTGTCAGCCATCAGGATCTCACCGGAATGGATATGATGCTTCTCCCGGTCGAACTTCAACCCTAGATCATGGTACGCAGCAATGACGTACGCCATGGTCTCATCGGCAGCATAAGTACGTGCCAGTTTGATACTCTCAGAAATAACCGTCTCCGCGTGATCGCGCTTGTGACCACCATCGAAGGCATCGTACTGCGGTAGAATCTCTTGCTGAATATAAGCATCTAAAAGAATTGCTTCCGGCTTGTCCACAATTCGCGTCACACCTGCTTCTACTAAAGTTTGGCGACTCACGAATCCCCACGAGCACGCCACAAATGGTACGTTCGCATTTCGAGTCGTATCCCGATCCACAAGGCTGTCGCCGATATATAACGATTGAACCATTGAACCATGTAAGGATTTAACGATGTCATAGACAATCTGCGGATTCGGCTTGCGCTCGATACCTTCGCGTTCGCCTAAGACGACATCAAAGACTCCGGGGAAAAAGTGCTCCACGATCTTCTTCGTCGCGGCTTGGTACTTATTGCTGGCTACCGCCAATTGATGCCCCTGCGCCTTGAGTGCTGCCAACAAATCCGGAATACCTTCGTAAGGATGGGTATAGTCGCAGTTATGCGCATCATAATAAGGAACAAAATGCGCACGTACGCGTAGGACATTCTCCTCTGTTCGCTCCGATTCCGGCAAAGCACGACGAATGAGATTATTGATTCCGTTGCCCACCATGCGTGGATAATCCTCAATCGGGTGCGTCGGGTATCCCGTCTGCTCCAACGCAAAATTGCACGCATAACCCAAGTCATCAATCGTGTTGAGCAGCGTTCCGTCCAAGTCAAAAATAATCGTCATCTCAGTTCAAACAATTTCGGATACGTCTCATGGCCTCTTCAATCTCTTCCGTTGAAATAGCATAAGAGAGCCGGATACAGGAAGAACAACCAAAAGCCGAACCGGATACGACCGCCACATGCGCCTGGTCGAGCAGACGCTGTGCCACTTCATCACCGGAACCGATTGCACGCACGTCCGGGAAGAGATAGAAAGCTCCTTGCGGCTTATTAAATCGGAATCCGGGAATCTCGGACGCCAACCGACAGATAAGTTCACGCCGTTGCGCAAACACTTCTTTCATCTGCACCACACATTCCTGCGAACCTGTCAACGCGGCCTCGGCTGCTTTCTGTGCCATCATCGTAGCACAAGTTATTTGCTGTCCCTGCAAACGTATACATGCCGCCACAAAATCTTTATTCTTGGACAATAACCACCCTATTCGGTAACCGGTCATGGCGTAGGCTTTGCTCACGCCATTCACAACAATCAACCGATCTTCCAGTTCTGGGAAAATCGCCAAACTGGGTGCCTCTATTTCGTACGAGAGGCATGAATAAATCTCATCGGAAAGGACATACACATCCGGAAAATCGCGTAACACGGTAACCAAATCTGCCAATTGCGTCTTACTATACACGCTACCCGTCGGGTTATTGGGCGAACAAAGAATAATCATGCGTGTACGGGGTGTAAGTACATTCCGCAACTGCTCTGCCGTGAGACAATAATTATCCTCAAAAGTCGTTTGAACAGGAACCACTACTCCTCCAGCCAGTTTTACCATCTCCGTATAGCTCACCCATGACGGCATCGGGATGATCACCTCATCGCTGGGATTGATAACGGCTTGAATAGCATTGTAAATCGCCATTTTTGCTCCCACAGAAACCATTACATCTTCGCCGGTAAACGCAATGGCGGACGAATGCTGAACTCCCACAACACGATTCTGCGCTTGCGCAATCGCTTCGCGGAGCGACGGGATACCCGCCACAGGCCCATAATGCGACCAGTGGTTTGCTATCGCCTCTTGCGCTGCCAAACGGATATGTGCGGGTGTATCGAAGTCCGGTTCTCCCAGCGACATACTTATCACGTCAATCCCTTGAGCTTGCATCTGTTTCGCACGGGCAGCCATAACGAGGCTCTGCGAGGCGGCAATATTCTTTACTCTGTCTGAAATTCTATCCATACAGGGTGCAAAATTAGTGAAAATTTCCCACATATGCAAAAAAATGAGGGTAAAAATGCATTTTTTTTCAAAAAAATTTGGTCATGTCAAAAAAAAGCAGTACTTTTGCACCCGATTTCCGCTCGAGGACCGCACATAGCCCCTTCTGGCGGAAGCCAGTTTCCCCGATTAACGGGGACACTTCCGGGTGCTATCGTCTAGTGGCCTAGGACAACGGCCTCTCACGCCGTAAACCCCGGTTCGAGTCCGGGTAGCACTACGAAAAGGAACTGAACGGTTCCTTTTTTATTTTTTTTCAAAAAAAATGAACAAAAATTTGCGTATGTGAATATTTTGTTGTACCTTTGTGGTCGATTTTGAAAATACACAAACAATCGCTCAGTACAGCAGACCATGAATCATCGTTCGCAAATCACTCTATTGTTAGCTATCGCATTCCTTGTAATGCCTCTGGCTACAATGGCGCAAGCTTATGTTCCAAAGCGCGTCGTATGGAGGAATAAACCCAACTCGGGTACCGGTCTGTATACTACTCACAACTATTTTGTTTCGCATGGTATAAGTATTACAGCAAGCGCGTTGTACTATTTCGGCGATGTAGATAATGAGGGTGTTGCTTTCACGGGCGGTTTTAATCAGGAGAACTTGAGTTACGGAGGTGGTTTGCAGTTTACATACAATCTGCCCGCCGGTAACCATTGCAATATTCGTTTCGGATTGATGGGAGGAACATTACGCGGTAATAATAAAGCCAAGTTTGATGCATTGGAAACGCCGCGTGATGACTACCGTAAGTTCCAGTCCTATTTTGTTCAACCGGCTGTAGGCGTTCAATACTACCCCTTCTCGCAAGCAGGTTTCTACCTGTACGGCGGTTTAGCGGCTACGTTCAGCATCATCAGCAATTTTGAATTCTGGTACTACCAGCAACATGTCCGCCAGGAAGAACCTCTGACGGGAAAGACCTATGGTATCCTTCCGATGGTGCAATTGGGTATCGGTTATAGTTGGCGTCTTTCGGAAAAGTGGAGCATGAGTGCAGAACTGATGGTGCAAGAAGGTTTAGTGGATCAGCACTATATGAACCTGGATGCTTACCCGTTGGATCCTTCGCAGAACAGCAAGAATGTTGCTTTAGGAAGTACGTCCGCTACATGGACGGGAAAGAATGGCGAAAAGCATACGCGTTGGAACGACGGATGGTTCCAAGTAGGTATCACAGTTTCGTACCACTGGCGTAATTGTGAGCATTGCCGAATGCTCAACAAATATCAATCAGTCCGGATGAGACGGAGATAATTATTTTTTCGGTCCTACTTCCCGTTTCTGGACCGTACCGGTCTCCGTATATTCCACAAGATTTTCTAAAATAGTCTCGAAGCGCCACTCGATGGCGTTTCGCCATAGTTTGTCCCCGATGAAAGCCGAAAGGATTCGTCCAAAAGTGAGACTAAATTCATAATGAACGCGCGTGCGCGTGGACGTGAGAGGCTCCATGCGGAAGACGATGTTACCCTCTTCAAGTAACGAACCGGAGTACGTAGCTCTCAGATGCGCCGTAAGCGGATACTGTGCATTCGCCGGACGCGTCAGCGAATACTTCGTGCCCAGATGCTGGTCTTTCCACCAGCGCACTCCGAGCACGTAAACATCAATCGCCACGTCTCCCGTTTTGGTCTTGGCGTCATAAACCCGATCCTTGTAATCGAGCTGAATCGCATCCTTGCTGTCCTTGCTTTTGTCGTTGCTCTCCACCACTTCGGGTTCGCCGAGGTTGGTGTATGCCCAAAGGAACAGCGAGTCGGGGCAAGCCTGAAACTGATAGCAGAAACGGTTGATGACAGGCAGCAGATCCTTGATCGGTGCATTCACGACCGTATCCATCACGACGGCACGCGTCTGCGGCCGCGAATAGGCACAGAGCGAGAGAGCAAGCAGGCTCAGAACGAAAATCTTTCTCATACTTCGTAGTCCAGACAGGTACGTAGCTCGGTATTGGGACGAACGACGCCGTTCGCTACCGCTACATGCGCAGGATGCACGGCGTAACCCTTGAGCGACTCAAACGAATCGAGCGTCGAATCCAACATAATGTCTGCATTACTCGTCTCCAAACGACCGTCGATCTGCACGTGGATTTCGATCAGACCGGGCACTTGCCCCTTGAGCGATTCGAGTCCTTGTTTGATAGCGAGTGCTTTCTCGCGTTTCTCGGTCTCACTCAGTTCCGAGCGGAGACGCCATAAGATAATGTGTTTTACCATTTTATTGCTGTATAAATAGTTGCTATTCCGAGCGATACGGGCTCAAAATGTTCGTCCCTGAATCCCGCATCCCGAAGATGTTGTACAAAAGTCTCACCCCAGCAAAAGGACTTGACACTCCTGTTGAGGTAGGTATAAGCCGTCTTGTCACGACTGACGATACGACCGATCCTCGGCAGTACATGCGTGAAATAAAAGTCGTACAGCACACGGATGTACCGGCGAGTCGGATAACTGAACTCGAGGATCGTTACTTGTCCGCCGGGCTTGAGCACGCGGTACATCTCACGCAGCCCTTCGTCCAGATTGCTGAAATTACGGCAGCCAAAAGCACAGGTCACGCCGTCAAAAGAAGCATCCTCGAAAGGCATCTTCTGCGCATCGCCCAGCACGAACTCGACAGGCAGATGCTTCGCCGCGCATTTCTCTTCGCCGATCGCCATCATCTCCGTGCTCAGATCGAGTCCGGTCACCTGCTCGGCTTTGCCGCGCACAAGCATCTCGATCGCCAGATCGGCCGTACCGATTGCCACATCCAGCACCTGCTTCGCGGGCGCCATCTTCTGAACGGTTTTTCGTCGCCAGAACCGATCGATATTGAGCGACAGACCATGATTCAGCCCATCGTAGGTCGGTGCGATCCGGTTGAAGAGTTGTCCTATATGCTGCTTTTCTTCCATAAATCGGGCACAAAATTACAAAAATTATTGCACATATGCAAATTTTTTTGTACCTTTGCAGCGCTAATTATGTGAAACCATGAGAAAAAGTATGCTTTTCTTGGCAATGGCCCTTTGTTTGACGGCTTGCCAGCAACGAAATCCTATTGCAAGTAAACTGGCCGAATCGGATCCGATCATGCCGATTCGCATGACGAGCGACACCATGCACGTCGTTCTGACGGATTACGTTCCGATACTCTACGGTGACACCACCCTCTGGAAAGGGCTGCAGTGGACGAAAGACGAAGCGCTCGAGTGTCTGAACCTGAGCGGTACGACGCCTATTGTGAAACAGATGGACATCGTCAACCGTGACCGCTCCATCCATGCCTTCACCATGCACGACAAGAGCGGCAGTTTTGCCATTCCGGTCCTGCCGAACAAGCCGGTACGCCAGGCGCTGATCTCCTTGGGATACGAGGATGACCAACTGCAGCTCGGTTTCTACGACAGCGTAGCGAATCCCAGTTTTGAGGTCTATATCCAGAACAGTCTCATCGATCATGACCGTATGAGCGCCAACGAGGACGGTAGCTGGACGCTGGATCTGAGCGGTCTGGCCTACAGCGGTCGCACCTACCTGCGCGTGTTCGCAGAGGATGACCATTATTTGTATAACGACCTGCTGCTGCCTATGCAGGACGGTAAGATCATCACCGATGCCGCCCTACTCAACCGCCATGACCAGCAGGGGCAGGTGCTCTACTCCCTGATGATCGACCGTTTCTACAACGGCAACGAGGCCAACGACTGGAAGATGAACTCGCCCGAGGTACTGGATATCGTCGATTACCAAGGCGGTGACCTCGCCGGTATCACGAAGAAGATCTCGGAGGGTTATTTCGACCACCTCGGTGTGAACACGATCTGGATCAGCCCGATCACGCAAAATCCTTGGGACGCGTGGGGCCGTTACGAGTTCAAGAACGGCAACAAGTACGACAGTACCAAGACCTACACCCGTTTCAGTGGTTACCACGGTTACTGGCCGATCTACGCTACTGCCCTGGACAAACGTTTCGGTACGCCGGACGAGTTCCGCACCTTATTAGATACCGCGCACGCGCACGAGATCAACGTGGTGCTCGACTACGTGGCGAACCATATGCATATCAACTCGCCGACGCTTCAAGAACATCCGGATTGGCACACGGACTCGATCCTGCCTGACGGACGGCGTAACTTCGAGTTATGGGACGAAGCGCGTCTGACCACCTGGTTCGACAAACATATCCCCACCCTCGATCTGGAGCGTCCTGAGGTCTGCGAGCAGATGACCGACAGTGCCCTCTACTGGCTGGAGAACTACGAGCTCGACGGTTTCCGTCACGATGCCTGCAAGCATATCCCCGAAAGCTACTGGCGTATGCTGGGCCAGAAGATCGCCACGCGCTGGCCGGGACGTCCGATTTGGATGATCGGTGAGACCTACGGCAGCCCCGAGCTCATCGGCAGTTACGTCAAGACCGGCATGCTCAATGCCCAGTTTGATTTCAATGTCTATTTCACCACCCGTGAGGCACTCTGCGGTCTGAAGGGCTTGGATGAAGCGCTGAACAACGAACTGACCTCGCTCCGCACCTACGGTGCGCACCACACGATGGGTAATATCAGCGGTAACCACGACCAGATCCGTTTCGCTTCCATCGCCGGCGGCGCCATCGACATCAGCAGTCAGGGCAAGGAGGAAGGTTGGACCCGAGAAGTAGGAATCGGCGATGCCGAGACGGCGTACAAGCGTGCGCTGCTCCTGGAGGTCTTTAACCTTACCATCCCTGGCGTACCCTGTATCTACCAAGGCGACGAGTATGCGGAAGTGGGCGGTAACGACCCCGACAACCGGCATATGATGCGCTTCGAGACGCTCAACACGGAGGAGAAGAATATGCGTGCACAGGTGGCAGAACTGATCCACATGCGTCGGCACTCGATGCCGCTGCTTTACGGCGATCTGATTCCGCTGGAGAGCACGCCGGACGAGATCCAATATGCCCGTGTGTACTTAGGTCACAAAGTGATCGTCACCATCAATCGTAATGAATTAACCTTTCATATTACAGAAGAATGAAAAATGAAATTAATCGTGCCTTTATGGCTAAGAACAAGACCCTCTTTTTTGCGTTAGCTCTCATCTCTTTCGTGAGCTGCGCAAAGCAAGTTGAGTTGCGTCACCCCCAATGGGCGTACGACGCTACGATCTATGAGCTCAACACACGTCAGGCTACTCCGGAAGGCACGTTCGCTGCCGCCGAGACCTTGCTGCCTACCCTCAAAGAGAACGGCATCGACATCATCTGGGTGATGCCTTGTCAACCAATCGGCGTGATCACCCGCAAGGGCACACTCGGCAGTTACTACTCCATCATCGACTACTGCGCCATCAACCCCGAGTTCGGTACCCGCGCCGACTTCGAGCATTTCCTGGCAGCTGCGCACAAGATGGGCTTTAAGGTTATCCTCGACTGGGTGGCTAACCACACAGCGCCGGATAGCGAGTGGACGAAGAACGACGGCTGGCATTATCGCGACAGCCTCGGAAACCTCATGGTGCAGTACGACTGGACCGATATCTCCAAGCTCAACTACGAGAACCAGGACATGCGTAACGAGATGCTCAAATGCATGCATTGGTGGATGGACTCGATTGGTATCGACGGTTTCCGTTGCGACGTAGCGGGTGAGGTGCCGACCGATTTCTGGAACTGGGCGATGGCGGATCTGCGTCAGACCCATCCGGATATGTTCACCCTCGCTGAGGACGAGGACAAAGCCGACGAACTCACCGAGACCGCGTTCGACATGTACTACGGCTGGACGCTGCATAAGCTGATGAATGAGGTGGCACAGGGCAAGAGCACGGTAGAGGACCTCTGGGCATATTTTGCTAAAGCCGATTCGACCATCCGTCCGGAGGCTATTCGCATGAATTTTATCACTAACCACGATGAGAACAGCTGGGCTGGTACCGAGCAGGAGCGTATGGGCGACGCCGTCAAACTCTTTGCGGCTTTCACTTATATCGTACCGGGTATGCCGCTCATCTACACCGGTCAGTTAAGCGGGAACCACCACCGTCTGGAGTTCTTCGAGAAAGACACGATCGATATCGACGAGGAGTTCGCACAGGCGGATTTCTACAAGCAACTCAACGCGATGCGCGAGCATAACAAAGCGCTCTTCTCGCCGGAGGTAGGTGCGCCGATGGAGCGCATCGCTTGCGACAACGACAAGATCTTCGCTTGCAAGCGCAGCAAAGAAGGCAAACACGTCACCAACACCGTCATCGCTGTGATGAATATGAGTCCGGAAAATCAAACCGTCACGCTGGAGACCGGCGAGACCTATGAGCTGGAGCCTTGGAGATGTGTGATTAATTTCGAGACAGGTAAAAGAAAGCAAATTCTCAAATCATAAATCACAAATCACAAATAATAAATCCCGCACTTCCATGCGGGATTTATTTATGCCATAGCTCCGTTGACTTGGATCACCTGTCCGGAGACATAGGATGCCAGGTCGCTCGCTAAGAAGAGGGCGACCTTTGCTACTTCTTCGGGCTCTCCTCCGCGGCGCATCGGGATCATCGTCACGAACTGCTTAAGCGTCTCTTCGCTCAGCGCTTTGGTCATATCCGTCAAAATGAAACCCGGGGCGATCGCGTTGGCACGGATACCACGCGCACCGAGCTCTTTGGCTACCGATTTGGTGAGAGCGATGATACCGGCTTTCGACGCGGCGTAGTTGGCCTGTCCGGCGTTGCCGTTGATGCCAACTACCGAACTGAGGCTGATGATCGAACCGCTGCGCTGACGCATCATCACGGGCGTCACGGCGTGGGTGAAATTGAACGCCGATTTGAGGTTCACTTGAATGACCTGATCCCACATCTGCTCGGTCATACGCATCAGTAAGGTGTCGCGCGTGATGCCGGCGTTATTGACCAATATATCGAGCCGACCGAAGTCCGCTACCACCTGTTCTACCACTTGGTGCGCGGCATCAAAATCCGCTGCATTGGAGGCATAGAAAGCCACCTTCACGCCCAGCGCGGCGATCTCGTCGCGCGTAGCGGCAGCCGCCTCGTTCAGTTCGAGATCCGTGAATGCGATGTTCGCTCCTTCGCGCGCATAAGCCAAAGCGATCTGCTTGCCGATGCCGCGCGCTGCTCCTGTAATCAGGGCTACTTTATTCTCTAATAACATTATTCGTCTTCGTTTATCGGGAATACTCCCGTGGGGTTTAGAATCGTATATTTGCTCATCTCCTCGTTGGACTCAAAGCCAACGCCTTCGATGATACTTTTCTCGCGTGTGATATGGATCGTGGTGTCCGAATAAACGCGGTGGGATTTCTGGTCCCAGATCAGTTTGGGCGTATCGAACTGCTCGCCTTTGCGGTTGAGTGCATGCACGTTACCGGACAGCGTCCACACCTGCTCTTTCTCGTTATAGTAGGCATAATCGGACTGCAGCGAAGCCTGCACCGACAGATCGTAATCGAACTGCTCCAGGTACACCCCTTTCGGGAACTCCTGGTAAGGCGGATCGGTCTTGTCGTACAGTAGCCACTGCGGCGCCTCTATACGGTACCGCGTCACGCCCGAGTCGGAGATAAGCGTGCTGACGGTGTCGGTGAGCAGCGCCGCGATCTGTTCGCGCGGCAGCGTCTCCGTACCTTGTTGCACCTCCGGCTTACGGCACGCGAAAAGACACAGAGCGAGTGCCAAGACGACACTCGCTTTGCCTATACTATTAACGGATCGTGGTGCTCTCACCAATCCAACCTCCTACGAAATAGGTATTGCCGCTGAACTCACCCGGCAGGTCGAAACGCTCCTCTTTGGTCGGATAGTACTTGCTGTAGCTCGAGATGAACTCCGAAGCCTGTGCCTCTACCGACGGATCCACTTGTTTAGCCTTCACGAACTTATCCACAGCTACCCAGTAAACGGTCTTGTTGAGGATACGGCCCTTGGCATCTTGCGGGTACAGTTGCGTCGAAGCGTAGCACATACCGATGATGATGTAGCAACGGCCCTGACCTTTGTTCATACCCAGACCCTGCAGCGTAGCGATCGAAGCCAACGCGTACTTACGTGCCTCCGCATATTTCTTAAGGTTGTTGTAGCAGTAGAATGCAGCGTTGTACTGATAGTCCGCTACGTCCTCCAGCTCGTCCTCTACCATCGCCAGCTTGATAGCCTGATCGTAGTAAGCCACTGCCTGATCGTAGTCACCTTTCTTAGCGGCCATAGAAGCACATCCGGCTGCCGACTCATCCGTCGGTTGCAGTTTGTGAGCGGCCTCGCAGGCTGCGAAATAGACATCGCTCTCCGTGCAACGAACGCGCTTGTACAGTTTCGCGATCTTGGTCAACATATCGAGGTTGTTCAGGTTGTCCTTTACCGCATCGGCATAGATCTCATCCAGTTTCGAGCAGTCTGCTGCACCGGAGATAGCGAAGATATTATCCACGTAATCTTTCTGCTTACCGGCGATCTCGGCGTTCTTGTTGTTCGTGTTCGATGCCTGCTCGCCCAGGAGATTGCTTGCCAACTCGTAGTCAGCGATGAACTGCTCGGCGTTACCGTCTTTCTTATAAACGGCGTACGAAGCATCCACGAGTTTTACCAGCACCATGATCTTGCTCGCTGCACCCATACCGGCTGCCGATTGTTGCAAGCACTCGCGTGCCTCTGCCACTTTCTCCTCTCCGTAGAAATCCAGATACGCCAGACCCTTCTCACCTAAGATATAAGCCTTCGGGTACTTCGGATCATTACCGAAGAAACGGATACGTTTGTCTTGCATCTCGATCGCGAGTTTAGCCAGACGTGCTTTCTCTGCGGGATCAGCCGTAGCTTGATAGAGTGCCTCTACGATCTTCGAACCGTCCGAGTAAATGGACTTGTTCGCGTTCGGGCAGGTGGTGTACACCTCATACCAAGGCTCGTACGCATCAGCAAACATTTTGTTCTTAACGGCCTCGTGGAAGAGGGATACGTTCATCACGCACTCTTCGGTGATTACCGGATCTTCATCTGCGGCAGGAGCTTGCTCTGCGGGAGCCTCAGCCTGCTGTTTGGTCGGTTTCTTTGCGCTCGCCAATACCGGAACGGCTACTGCCAGCGCGATTACCAATAATTGTTTCAGTTTCATAATCATTTATTTTAGTGTTAACGATTTAACAATTTAACAGTTTAACATCAATTTCTGTGCCAAACCTACAGTTTCCGTTTGAAGAACCAGCTCTCCGCAATCGAAGCACCGATCGTAAAGCGCAAACTGTTATCCACCAGTCCGGTGGTTTCGCTTCCGCGGTGGGAGTACTCGATGGTCGTATTGATGACCGTTCCGATCGTCCACAGCGGGAAACCGATACCGATACTTGCCGTCACGCGTTTGGCACCGATCGATACGAGGTACTCATCCTGCACGTTCACACCCGCGCGCCATAACATACGGTCCACGTACTTACGGCCCATCGGGTTATGCCGGTATTCCACACCGAACGCATAGCGGTTCTTGTCCTGCAAGCCGGAATAACGTCCCTCCGCACCGTTATACAGTGCCGAAGACATACACTGCCGTTCAAAATCCACGGCGATCGTCAAGCGGTTGGCCCAGTTATAGCTCACACCCGCACCGTACGCCATCGGGGTCTGGAAAAGACCCTCGTAGATAGGTATCGAGTCGTCCGACTGCGTCTCCACCGCCACGTACTCGCTACTCAGTTTCTTCTTGTTTTCGAACATACCGCCGAGCACCACCGAATGATCGCCCCAGGTATGGAAGAACTGGGCACCGTAGCGGAAACGCACCGAGCTCACGGACAGGAGCACGTCCTGAATGGTCGTGTGCATACCCGTCTCCGCGAAAGTCAAGGTCCGCAGGTGACTCAGGTCACCCCACATGTAATAGATGTTCGCGCCGACCGCAAACCAGTTGCAGATATTAAAACTCAAACCGCCGTACACCTCGCTGAGGTTGCCTTCGCCCGAATAGAGCTTGGTATAGTGATAATCCGAGTTCACGGAATCCGACAGCGTGATGTCGTAACCTACCGAACTATAAGGTATCAGACCCACCGAAGCGGCGATCCACTGCTTGAACAGCGGCACTTGTATCGTGAGGTATTCGAGGTTACCGTTCGCTTTGTTGCGCATACCGGACGCATCGCGGTAACGGCTCCAGTTCGCACTCGCAGCGATGTCCATCATGAACGTCAGCGAGTCGCAGGACGTATAAGAAGCCGGCTGGGCGGGGTTGATAGCGCGGTTGTTGCGCATACCGAATCCTACTCCACCCATCGCGCGATAACCCGTCGGTACGTTCTCGTTCAGGTCACCGTACGCATAACGCGAGAACGGCGAACTGGTCATATTCTGCGCCCAAGCCCCAACGCTCAACACCAGCGCAGCCAAAATCCCTATTAACTTTTCACTCTTCACTTTTCACTCTTGTTGAAAACAAGTATTCTATTCAATCCGATTAGTACGAGATTGCGCTCGTAATGTAATTCCCTTTTCTCGTTCCGCGAGGTCCGTACGTTGTTCAGAATGTACTGCGCATGGCCGCCGGTGACGTAGGTCTGATAATGCGACATCTTCTCGCGCACCGTACGCATGTAGCCTTTCACCTCGTACGCGATGCCGCGTATCACACCAGCCGCGATCGCGTCGCGTGTATTCTTGCCGAAGAGCGGAATCAGTTCGTTCTCCTCTGCGTCCACCAGCGGCAGTTTCTTTGTCATCCGCTGCAGGATGGTAAAACGCATCTTGATGCCCGGGGCGATGTTGCCGCCGATATACTCCCCTTTCTCCGTCACGAAATCATACGTGATCGCCGAGCCGGCATCAATGATCAGCAGGTTCTCGCCGGGACATAAACTCTTCGCGCCAACCGCGGCTGCCAAACGATCCAGGCCTAAAGTCTGCGGCGTGTCGTAGCGGTTGATGATCGGCACCGGAGTGTTATGATCAAAGAGCACGAAATGCTGCGAACGACGATGGAGCGTGTTCACCACCGCGGCCTCGATATCGACGACCGACGAGATGATCGAATCCGTGATGTCGTACAGATCGAACAGACGCTCCACGTCCGACGAACTGAAGGACTTGTAGATAAAATGATTGATCATCTTACCCTCGTCCGTCATCAACGCCACTTTCGTCCGGCTATTTCCCTGATCAATACAAAGGTTCATTATACCATTGAAGTATATAAAAATCTTTTTATAGACTTCTTCGGGGTCTTCTCAAACTCATGCGGGTAGAGCTTCACGATCGCTATCTGCTCGTAGGCAGCCAACTCGCTGTTCACTTGCTTGCGGGCTTCTTCCATCTGCTCGGTCAACTGCTCGCGCGTCAGACCGCTGGCATCCACCTCGTTATAGTCCGGGCAGATGAGCGCCACCAGACGCGTGTCTTCCTGCTGCAGTACCAAGGACTCCAGCACGTACGGCATGTTGTTGATCTTCGCCTCGATCTCCTCGGGGTAGATATTCTGTCCGCTCGGACCGAGCAGCATCGTCTTGCAACGACCTTTGATATAGAGGAATCCGTCTTCGTCGATCGTTCCCAAATCGCCCGTACGCAGCCAGCCGTCTTCGGTGAAGCTGTCCTTGGTCGCAGCGGGGTTGTTGTAATAACCTTGCATCGTGTTCTCGCCGCGCGTCACCACCTCACCGATTCCTTCGCTGTTCGGATCGAGGATCTTCACCTCCATGATACCCGCCAGCGGCTTACCGCAGGAGTACGGTTTCGAGCCCTGCTCGTACGGGGTAAAGGTGATCAGCGGCGCACACTCCGTCATACCGTAGCCCACCGACATCGGGAACTTGATCCGGTACAGGAACGCTTCCACTTCGGGGTTCAGCGGCGCACCGCCGATGATCATCTGCTTGAACTCACCGCCGAAAGCCTGTACCAGCTGCTCGCGGATCTTGGAGCAGATCACCTCGTCCAGGAACGGCACTTTGAGTACCCAACTTACGGGCGGCTTCTGGATCTGCGGCACGATCATCTTCTTGTATATCTTCTCCAGTATCAGCGGCACGGATAGGATCAGCGTCGGCTTGATCTCCGAGAAGGCATTGAGCAGGATCTTCGGACTCGGCGTACGACCGATCAACCATTCGTGACCGCCGGCTGCCAGACAGCTCAGGAAGTCGAACGCACAGCCGTAAGCGTGTGCGAGAGGAAGGAAGGTCACGAAACGTGACTCTTTGCCTACCAAGCCCGACTCCAGACCGTAGCGTACGTTACCCGCCAAACCGTTGAGCGGCATGACGACACCCTTGCTGAAACCCGTCGTACCGGAGGTGTAGTTGATCGAACCGATCTCCTCGTTGCTGCGCTCGTCGAAATGCAGATCTTTGGGCCAGTAGCCGTCCGGGTGCTTCTCTTTGAACTTCTCCGCAATCGCCTCGTAGTTGATCTTCTTCGGATTCAAGGCCAGCGAAATCGGATGCCAGTCGTTCAGGCTCACCACCGCCAGCACCTTCGGTATCTGATCCAGATCCATGCCCTCCCAGTTGATGTCGCTGATGAAGAGCAGCCGCGTGCCTGAGTGGTTGATGATATGAATGGCATCGTTCGCACGGAAATCCTGCAGGATCGGCACGATGACGGCGCCGTAGGTGATCGCAGCCAGATAAACGGCTACCCAGTTACTGTTGTTCTTTCCCATCACGGCGATCTTGTCGTTCTTCTTGACGCCGCACTCCTTGAACAGGATATGCAGCTTCTCGATGTTGATCGCCAACTGACCGTACGTCAAGGTCACATCGGTACCGTAATCGGTCACCGCCGGCTCGTTCCAGTTGTCGCGGAACGAACGCTCGTACATCTTGACGAAGTTGTACTTCTCTTCTAACATCATAACTATTTGATCGGCTTAGCCGTATAAACAGAATCCACAATAAACTGACTGTCTCCGCGCCAAGGCAGCGTACCGAGGTAGCGCTTCCAGTGGAGCTTCACGTTGGTGTTCGATCTTTCCTGCAGCTGCTTGGCGACACTCTCTTTAGCCACCGAGAACTTAAACTCGTTCGACTGGATCGAGCCTTGTGCCTTGGTGTTCTTCAGTCCCGTCTGGATCATCTTTCCCTCATAGGTTTTGAAGATAAAGCCCTCTTTCTGGAAGTAGTTGATATCTCCCTCGTTCACGCCTTCGGCGTACACGAAGCAGAACTTAAAGAAGATGAATCCCGCCAGCGCCAGCACGGCGATGACCGAAGTCCAAGTGATTACTTTTCCTGTAGTTGTCATATCAAGTGTTGTTATTTATTTATTTCGTATTATTCAAAATCGGGCGCAAAGTTACAACATTTTTTTGACATACGCAAGCGCCCGCGCGATTTTCCGTATTTTTTCTCCAAAATTCCCAAAAACTCTTGCATATATCAAATTTTTGTTGTAATTTTGCAGCGCAAAATGTAAAAATCACGATTATGAAGACACAAGAACCCAAACAAATGCCGTTTCTGTCTGAGAATAACGGAGCCGGTATGCCGCAGAAAGAGTATTTCACGGCAGACGAGGCGATGGCTTTTCTTGAACCCCGTATTCGTGCTATGTTTAGATGAAAGAAGTAGTCTATACACGGCAGGC
>Ga0247611_10003944_pt1 | contig 21305 bp, 16 predicted proteins | sample 177DNAGHGhighgp2_FD_192422 | JGI IMG/M metagenome (GOLD analysis project Ga0247611, IMG submission 192422) | Sheep rumen microbial communities from Palmerston North, Manawatu-Wanganui, New Zealand - 1770 DNA GHGhigh gp2 | ecosystem: Host-associated > Mammals > Digestive system > Stomach > Rumen...
CATGATATGGAACTTTAATAAAATCAAATTTATTAGTATTTTCACTTACAAAATCTTTTAATCTTGCATTTTCAGTATCTCCCATAAATAAGAAACTATTATTTTTATACCATATTTTAGTTATTATGAATTATTGTTACTAGTATTTTTTTCATATATATTTTTTGTTCCTTCAACTAATACTTTCATATCTTCTAAATCAAATGAATAATTATCTTCTACTTTTATTGGAATAATATTTTTATTATTTAATGATTCTAAATAATTATTATAGTAAATACTATCTTTAGGACTATTATTTTGTAAGACATTTGATACTTCAATATTATCTATTATATATGATGCACTACCAACATGATCTTTATCAAAATGAGTAATTATTAAATAATCAATTTTTGTTATATTATGTTTTTCTAAATAAGATAATATTTCTGTATGATTTTCTTCATATCCAGTATCTATCATAATATATTTATTTTTATTTCTTATAATAATAGAATCAGCTTTTCCAATATTAAAGAAATATATATCAAAATCATATTGTTTTTTATTTTTAAATTCAATAATAACTACAATAATCATTATTATAAATACTATTATAAAAGGTATTATCTTTTTTATAATTATCACTCCTTAATTATTTGGTCTTCCATGTTCATTTTGTGTATTTCCATATGTAGTAATTCCAGATTCAGCTAGAGTTACATCTGTTTTTGTATTACCTGTTATTAATGTATAAGTAGATGATGGCTTTAGTTTAGTTGATGCGATTATAACTTGTCTATAATTATTTATTTTTGGAGTATAAGAAATATTAGATATTTTTACATCACCAGATTGTTTTTCATTTAATGTTACTATTAACATTGGAATACTTGATAATATTTCTCCATTATCGTGAGCGCCAATATTTCCTATTGATATAAACTCTCCTCCACTAATATAAAAAGTACCATTATGATCAAGAGGAGAATCAGCCATATTATTTTGACTTTGAATGTATACTTTTCCACCCTTAATTTCTATGTTCCCATTACAATCTAATGCATCACCATAAGATAATAAATCAATCTCACCACCAGTAATAGTTATTTTTCCATTCATATTTGTAAATTTACTAGTTTTAGTTTTTTCTTCATTAGAATCATTTCCATTTGCATTAATCGCATCATCATATGCTTTAACAATAATACTTCCACCATTTATTTCAATACTACTAGCTTCTAACCCTTCAGATGATTCAATTATATTTATTGAGCCATTAATAATTTTAAGAGTAGAATCTGCATGAATTGCATCATCAGATGTTTTAATATCAAATACTCCATTATATATAGAAATATTTTCATTTGAATGTATAGAATCATCATAACTATTAATATCAAAAGTTCCTGATTTAATTATTATTTGTTTATCAGCTTTAATTCCTTTTGCTGATATATCTTCATTTGTTTTAGAGAGATATCCATCTAATGTTTTAATATTAAATACACCATTATTTATATATAGTGTAGTAGATGCTTGAATACCATCATTTTTACTATTAATATCAAATACTCCACCATCTATTACAATAAATCCTTTATCTTCTTCTTCATCATTAGAAGATTTAATTCCATCACTTAAAGAAGTTATATTATAATTTCCTCCAACTATAGAAACACTATCTTTTCCTTTAATACCATCTCCAGATGAGTTAATAATATAGTTTCCTTCTTTAATAATAAGAGAATCTTTAGATACAATACCATCATAATTAGAAGTTATATTTAATACTCCTTCTCCATCAAAATATAAATCACTTTTTGAATATATTGCTCCATCAAGTGAAGAAGATGTTTTAGATTCTAAAGTATTATTTCCAACTAATCTAATATTTAATATATCTGATGATAAAACATTTATAGCAGGTCCATTAGAACATTTAATACTTGCATTATTTAAAATAATTCTAACATTATCATTAGAAGCTACTTTTATACATTCATACTCACCAGATAAACTATATATACCACCCTCTGATATTGTTAAATCACTATTTATTTCTTTCTCTTCACCATAATCAATATCTTCATATTTATTACTTATATCACTAGCAAGAATATTGTTTTCTTCATAAGCAATATCACTTACATTATTATGCTTAAGCATAATACTAAGAATTGTTGCAATAGTAAATATTAATAATAAAATAGATATTACAATTATTATTTTACTTCTTTTGTTTTCCATTATTCTCCTTAAATAAATTTAACATATTCATTTATATCTTTTCTTTTATTATGGTTAATACTTCCATTATAGCTTTCATCTCTATAACCAATTGGTAATAAAGCTACTACCATAATATTATCATCTAAATTAAATAATTCTTTTATTTTCTTTTCATCATACATTTCTACCCATATATTATCAACTCCTAAATTAGTAGCTTCTAACATCATATGAGTAGTTACTATACTAGGATCTATTTCATATCCAAAATTGTCTTTATGAAAAGATATTTCTTTATTTGTACAAACTAATAATACTGTTTGTGCTCCATATATACAAGGTGAACACTCATTTATTTTACTAATAGCATCTTCACTTTCTAATACATAAATTACTTGTGGTTGTATATTTCTTGCTGTTGGAGCATAATTACCAGCATTTAATATTTTTATTATATTTTCATGACTTACTTTCTTTGAACTAAATTTTCTTACACTTTCTCTTTTTTTTATTAAACTTTCAAATTCCATTTTATATCCTCCAAAAATATTATAAATTAAAAAAAATAAGAAGTAAATTACTTCTTATATTAATTCTTTTATTTGATTAGCAGCATTTTTCCCAGCTTGCATCGCTAATATTACAGTAGCAGAACCACTAACAGCATCTCCTCCTGCATATACTCTATCCATTGATGTTTTAGTTCCATCAACTTCAATTAATCCTTTATCATTTATTATTATATTACTTCCTTTTAATGCTTCATGATTAGGACTTGTACCAAGAGCCATTACTACGATATCACATTTAACTTCATAAGTGCTTCCTTCTATTTCTCTAACACCTCTTCTATGTGATTCATCTTCTTCCGTAAGTTCCATTTCTACTACTTTCATACCAGTTACACAACCATTTTCATCTGCTAGTATTTCAACTGGATTTCTAAGTAAATCAAATATTATTCCTTCTTCCTTAGCATGAGTTACTTCCATTTTTCTAGCAGGTAACTCGTCTTCTCCTCTTCTATACATCAAATGTGTTTGCATGCCAAGTCTTCTTAAACTTCTAACTGCATCCATAGCTACATTTCCACCACCAATAACATAAGCAATATTTCCTTTTTTTATTGGTGTTTTTGCGTCATTTTTATATGCTTTCATTAAATTAATACGAGTTAATATTTCATTAGCAGAAAACACTTCGTTAGCATCTTCTCCCTTAATTCCCATAAATTTAGGAAGTCCTGCTCCACTAGCTATAAATACGGCATCATACCCTTTCTTTAATTCATCAATAGTAAGTGCATTTCCAATTGGTACATTAGTAAGTATTTTAACACCTAGATTCTTTAAACTATTTACTTCTCTTTTAACAATACTTTTTGGTAATCTAAATTCTGGAATTCCATAAGTTAATACTCCACCTGCTTCTTGCAACACTTCATATATTGTTACTTCAAAACCATTCTTAGCTAGTTCACCTGCACAAGAAAGTCCCGCAGGACCGCTACCAACAATAGCTACTTTTTTACCATTTTTCTTTATCTTTTGAAAAGAAACTAAATCATTTTCAAAAGCATAATCTGATACATATCTTTCAAGTGAACCAATAGCTATAGCTTCCCCCTTTAACCCTTTAATACACATACTTTCACATTGTCTTTCTTGAGGACATACTCTTCCACAAACAGAACTTAGTGAAGATGATTCACTTATTATTTCATATGCATGTTTTAAATCATTATCTCTAATAGCTTTTATAAATTCAGGTATTTTAATACTAACAGGACAACCGCTCATACATCTTGGATTCTTACATTGTAAACATCTATTAGCTTCATTTAAAGCTTCATTATCATTATATCCAAGCTCAACTTCATCAAAATTATTAATTCTTTTTTCAGGATCTTGAACTCTCATTTTAACTTTACTATCCATTTTTTAGCCTACTTTCCATTTCCTGTAATTTGATTTTTTCTTCTTCTTTATAAATATTCATTCTTTTTAAAGCATTATCAAAATTAACTTTATGGCCATCAAATTCAGGACCATGAATACATGCAAATTTAGCTTTACCATCAACTTCACATCTACATGCTCCACACATACCACTACCATCTACCATTAATGGATTCATACTAACAATTGTTTTAATGTTATATTCTTTAGTAACATCACAAACACTCTTCATCATAATAACTGGTCCAATCGCAACAACAATATCATAATTATTAATTCTTTTCTTTACTAAATCAGTTGCATAACCTTTTATTCCATAAGAACCATTATCAGTTGCATAATATACTTTATTAGCAACATTCTCTATTTTATCTCTTATTAATAAATAATCTTTACTACGAGATCCATATATAATATCAATATTAAATCCTAAGGAAGACAAATATTTTACCTGAGGATACACAGGAACAATACCAACTCCACCAGCTACATATACAATTCTCTTTCCTTCATATTCTACTGGATTTTTACATATTTCATTTGGATTTCCTAAAGGACCACAAACACTAAATATATTATTAGTAACTTTAGATAATTCTAAAGTTGATGCCCCAACTACTTGATATATCAAATATAATATTCCCTTATCTTTATCATAATCATAAATAGTAAGTGGTATTCTTTCACTATCTTCTTTTGACATAACTATAACAAATTGTCCAGGTAAAGCATTTTTTAATACTAATGGACATTCAACTGCCATCTCATAAGAGTTTGGACTAATTTTTTTATTATATAATACCTTATACATATTAGCCTCCTATTCTATAAAAGTATACCATAAAAAAAGTAATAATTAAACAATTATTACTTATCTACCTTACCAATTTTATTAAATGGAAATATTCTAATATTAACTTTACCAACAATTTCTTTTTTAGTAAAATTACCTAGCATTCTACTATCTTTAGATACATCTCTATTATCTCCCATAACAAAGTATTCATTAGAAGAAGTTGTTGTTTTAAAGTCTTCTGTATCTTCAAAAACTATATTTGATAATATTAATTTATCATTTATATATAATTTATTGTCTTTATATTCAATAGTTTCATTAGGAAGACCAATTACCCTTTTAATAATTTTATCATTATCTATTTCATTTTTTACAACTACTATATCAAATCTACTTATATCTTTAAAATTATATATAAATTTATTAATTATAACTAGTTGACCATTTTCTAATGTATCATACATACTATCGCCACTTACAATAGCTGGTGTTGCGATAAATGAACGAATTATTACGACTGCTAAAATTATATAAACATAATCTTTAATACTAACCCAAATTTTTTTTGGCACACTCATATTAATAATCTCCTTTTAATAAAAAATTAGGTTTACAACCTAATTTCTTTCTTTAATTTTAAAACTTCCTGTAAGATTCTTTAAGAAGTTAAGTTTAGCTCTTCTAACGTGTCCTTTTTTAACTACTGTTATTTTATCGATTAATGGACTATTTACAGGGAATACTCTGTTAATTCCAACACTTCCGCTTTTCTTTCTAACAGTAAATGTTTCTGATACACTTCCACCCTTACGAGCAGTTACGATTCCTTCAAAAGCTTGAATTCTTTCTCTTTTACCTTCTTTGATCTTAACATCAACTCTAACTGTATCTCCTACTTGAAATTCAGGTACATTAGGATTGATTTGTTTCTTATTGATCTTGTCAATTAAGTTCATACGAAATATCCTCCTTTGTGCATATATTTAATCATACATAAAAACTTCATGCAGCGGATTAAGCAATATGATAATAACACAAAATTATTCTTATTTCAAGTTTTTTTAACTACTCTTTCTAGTAAAATAGCCAGGGTTAGATTCACCACCATCTATATGAGCATATGACAAATCTGTATTTCTAAAATCATAAGTAGTTCCAGATCCACCTATAAGTAATTTACTATTATAGAAAACTCCACCTGCAGTTGAAACATTTGAAGTTACAAATGAGTCACTTACATATATTGTTTTAAGATTATGACATTCATAAAACATTTGATTCATATTTGTTAGTTTTATAGTATTGAATGAACTTAAATCTAATTCTCTTAAAGATTTACAAAAAGCAAACATTGTAAACATCGTTTCTACATTAGAAGTATCAAAATGAGTTAAATCAATACTAGTTAGCTTAAAACAATATTGAAACATTGATCTCATATTTGTTACTTTCGATGTATTAAAGTTAGTTATATCTAGAGTTGTTAATTTTGAACACAAATAAAACATATCATTCATATTAGTTACATTCTTTGTATCAAAACTAGTTATATTTAATGTTGTTAATTCTTTACAATTACTAAACATATTTTGCATATCTGTTACTTTTGATGTATTAAAGTTAGTCAAAACTAACGTAGTAATCTTATTACAACCTCTAAACATAAAACTCATATCAGTAACATTACTTGTATTAAAACTACTTATATTTAAAGTTAATAAATTTGTACAATCAGAAAACATATATTTCATATCTTCTACTTTTGATGTATTAAAGTTGCTTAAATCAAGTGATATTAAATTTGTACATCTATCAAACATGTAAGATGTTGATGTAGCATTTCTTGTATCTAAATGACTTAAATCAAGCGATGTTAAACTACTACACAAACAAAACATATTAGAAAATGTTGTTACTTTTGAGGTATCCCAAGATGAAATATTTAAATTAATTAAGTTTTCACAACCATAAAAAGTACCATACATTGTTGTTACACTACTTGTATCTAAATCACTTAAATCTAAATTTTTTATTGCTTCACAAAGATAAAACATTTCATTCATTCTTGTTACTTTTGAGGTATCAATATTTGATAAATTTATGTTAAGTAAACTTTCACAATATTGAAATAATCCATACATATCTGTAACTTTTGAGGTATTGAAGTTACTTAAATCAATTGATGTTATACTTTTGCAATGAGTAAACATACCATGCATACTTACTACATTTGATGTATCAAAATAACTTAAATCAAGCGATGTTAAACTTACGCATCCAGAAAACATATTCATCATAGATTTAGCTTCTGAAGTATCTAAATATACCATATTATTTATTTTTGTTAATTTTGATAATCCATTAAACATATGAATTCCATCTGATAGTGTTGTTTTTCCATTTGAAGCAATAGTTAACTCATATAATCCATTAGAATCAGTATCACTTACCCATGCAAGTACACTTCCATCTTTATCTCTACTTACATCAAAACAAGTTTCATTATCTATTCTATGACCTTCTATACTATTATCAAATGTAATAATTTCAATATCTGCTTTTGATATATTTGTTCTTAAATAATTAGTAATACCTCTATTTCCAATCATAATATAGTTTTTCTTTTGTTTATAAATTTGAATATTTGATTCTATATTAATACTTTTAGAACATATAGCATTTGTAAATACTGGTATTAACAATAATAATATTAAAAAAGGAGAATACTTTTTATTTCTTAAAATAGCATATACAATTACTCCAACAATAAGTATTCCAATTATTAATAATATTATATAATTTCCTGTTTCAGGATTAATAATAATATCTTCACTACTTTGCTTAGTATCATTAAACAAATTAATTGCTATAGTTTTATTATCACTATATTGTCCATCTACAAAAGAACTATCTGGCACTTCATTTTTATATTCTACTTTTAGTAATATTTCTTTTTCACTATTAGCATTTACAATATTATTATCATTTGTTTCTATACTATATTCTATATAATCAGAAGTATTATTGATTTGATTATTTAATTCATAATCTTCATTTGAATCATTTTTAATTACAATTAAATATTCTGCAGTATTTCCAAGTGTATCAAAACTAAGATCTAGTAATAAATTATTATCATTAATACTAGCTGGTGTTTTTTCTTCTACTCCAACTGATTTATCATTATCTAAAGTTATAGATTTAATTATTAAATCATCTGTATTGCATGTTTGAGCATATACTAAAAAAGGTACAAATAATAATATTAAAAATAATACTTTTTTCATATCATACTCCTTATAATAATTATAATTATTTGATTATTGTTGATTTAATTTATCTAATTGATTTTCAATATGAATTCTTTGTACAATAGCAAATGAACATATAACTGTTATGCAAAAACTTCCACCATAACTTAAAAATGGCAATGGAACACCAGTTAATGGTATTATTCCAAGTACTCCTCCTAAATTTACAAATATATGTAACATAAAATATATAGCTATACCATAACATATTATTGAATTTCTAAGATTAGTACATGTAGTTGATACTCTAAAAGTAAAATATATAATTGCCATATAACCAATTATAATTAGTATTCCAGTTAAAACTCCAAGTTCCTCTACTACAATTGGGAAAATAAAGTCAGTATGACTTGCAGGTAAATATAGATATTTTTGAACAGATTCTCCTATTCCAGCACCAGTAAGTCCACCATTATCAATAGCAATATAACCATTACATACTTGATATCCTGAATCTTCTTCATATCTATCACATGGATTTTTATATATAAATCTACCTAATCTATAGTCACTTTGAAGTACATGTTCAGGAATAATCAAATAAGAAAATTTTAAAATTAATACTGCACTTACTAATCCTATACATGCAATTAATTTAATTGTATGTATAACCTTTTCTTTTGTTGGAACACTCATAAATACTAATGCATATAATGCAACCATTATAGCAGCACTACCAAAGTCTCCACCTAAAAGTATTAATCCTGCTGATATTGCACAAAGTATAAGAGGAACTAAAAAAGAAAATTTAGATTTATTCTTCTTATTAGCCCATGATCCATAAAAAGAACCCATATACATTATCAAAAACACTTTTAAAAATTCAGCTGGTTGAAATACTCCACCAAATAATGATAAAGTAACTACATTAACATCACTACTAAATAAAGAATTCTTTAAATAAACCACAAATAATGCTCCAATAAATGCTATTGATAATATTAAAGATGTTCCTTTGTATAACTTTGTTGGATAATTAATAATAAATAATGAAGCAACAAGAGCAAGAGAAATAAATACTATTTGTCTTATAAAATAATAATATGGTGTATCATTTCCATAAGTTAATACTGATGATATTGATGAAGCATCAAGTATTAAAAATGCTCCCAAAGCAGCAAAAAACAAAGTCAATATAAGTATTGGCTTATTTAAATATCTTAATACATTAGTTTTTCTTTTACCTTTATTATTCATATTATCATAACAATTATATAAAAAAATACACTAAATGTAAATTAACTTATGTCATAGTAGTGTCAAGAAATATAAAAAAACCATAAAATACTATAGATAATAAAGGAGGTTATTTATGTATTATTATGGTTATAATGGTGGATATGCTGCAGGAAATCCAATGCAATATAATACATATCCAGGATATTATAGTAATGGATATGGTTACTCTGCAGCATTTATTTTAGTATTATTTATATTACTTGTTATTATTTTTGGAGTAGGATTTGTAAATACTAATCCACATAATTGCAATTAAAAATAGGATTTCTCCTATTTTTTATATTTTTCTAGTTAATGTAATGCCTTCTTTAAAACCACATGGAGTTGGACAAGTATAGTCACTAAATGTACATCTAGCTCCATTTGAATAATCTTTAATATCATCTTTTAAAGGATGATCTGTTTTTTCAAGTTCTTCTTTATACTTTAATAATGTATCTCTAGTTTGCATCATAATTTCTAATTGAGCAGCACTACATAATCTTTCCTTACATTTTAAGATAAAGTCTTCATAAGTTCCATTTTCACAAATATCAAGTAACATACCTTGTGGATAAATATTTCTTACCTCTTCACAATCATTCAACCATTCTTTTACTAAGATTTCATTATCTTTTATTATAGGTGGAATAAAGAAACTTCCATTTTCTGGTATTCTCATTTCATAGTTTAATGTTCTATGTCTTTGTGCTTGTGCAAGCTGTGCAAAACTTCCTTGATATTTAGTTAAATAAACATCTGAATATACTTCTCTTTTTTCATCATATCTTTTACTAAATAATGATAATGATCTATTTTTTTCATTATGCATAAGTCTTTCATCAAGTATATCTAATCTGCTTAGTTCATTAATAAAATCATTCATTGAAGAAGATAATTTAACTTCAAAACTATTATTTGGATTACTTTCATTAATATATTTTTTCATCCATGAAGCTATATAATTATATTGTCTAAACGAACTTTTATAAAGCATTTGTGTATCCATAAATACTGTAACTAAATATCTAGCATTTTCTTGTGCTAATTTTTTTATTTTATTTGGATTATATATATAACTATATTTATTAGTTATTTCCCTTATAAATATATCCATCCATTTACTATATAACATTTCTTCTTTTTCGCTAATAACAGGACTAGAAACCTTTTCAACTGGAGTATATCTAGCTGATTTTTCACTTGTATTATATTCATGTTCATTATTTAAAATCATCGCAAGTATTTTTGGTACTCCTTGTAAATTTAAAATGATATCTGCATTTCCATATACACTATGATGCATACCTTTCATAGTTATATCAACTCTTCTTTGAGTCTTTTCTTCACTTTCATTTAAAATATGTGAATATCCTTCTTTATCATAACATATACCAGCTGCTCTTCCACCAAACTTTACAGCTTCTTCTCTATCAAAAGTCCCATCTTCTTTTCTAAAATAATTTTCCTTTACTAAATCAATTTTCATTTTTTAAACCTCCTAAAAACGTGTTAATTTTCTTATATCAGAAACATTTCTTTCATTTAATAATTCATTTACTCTATTTATTATTTCATTAGATATTTCATCAATAGATTTTATATCTTCTATACTAGAATATTTATTTGTTTTTAAACAATTAATATAATCCCAATTATACATATTAGCTATTTCAACATAAGTTTCTTCTGCATGTCTTAAATGACTTTCATTACTTTCATTACCATCTGAATATTTTCTATCTTTTCTAAGTTCTTTAGCTGCTTCACAAGGCATATGTAAAAATATTACTTTATCTGGTCTTGGTAATTCACATAAATCAAATTCAAGTGTTTCTATAAATCTTAATATTTTATCTCTTTGTTCTTTAGTCTTTGCTTTACCAGCTTGATGACCCATATTTGACATTACATATCTATCTAATATTATAATATCATTATTATATATTTCATCTTCTATAAATTCTAAAAAATTATATCTTCTATCTGCTGCATAGTATAAACTACTAACAATTGGATCAACATTTGCAGATGTTTCTTCAAAATAAGATTCACCAATATCTCCTTTTCCTAAATAAGGTCCACCAATTATTTTACCTGTAGGTGAATTATAAATTGGAAAAGAAAAACTTTTAACTTTATAACCATTACTAGTCAAATAATCATATAGTTTTTTACTTTGTGTTTCTTTTCCAGAACCATCGGTTCCTTCAATAACTATTATTTTTGCTCTACTCATATTACCTCCTTCTAACAAAAAATAGCATAGTAAATCTATGCTAATAGTCATTAACATTAATATTACCTCTAATAAAATTATAGCATAACAATTATTTATTCAAAATATTTATTGTAATTATTTAACATTTTATTTATAATAAATTACTCATTTAATCTTATATTTAATTATGTTAAAATATTACTAGGATGTGAATTATATGGATAAACAAAAAACAATAGTTTTTAAAGTTAGTGATAATATAAAAGAAAAAATGATAGAACATTATCAAGATATGGTAACAGGTAAACCTCCATACTCTATCTTTCAAGTTAAACAATTTGATTGTGTTATTACTTTATATGAAAGTGGTAAAGTAATGTTTCAAGGAATTGGTGCTGATATTGAAGCAAATATGTGGAAAGATTTAGAAAGTCATTTTAATAATAGAAATATTGATGAAGAAATATCTAAAAAAGATAATAAAGAAAATGATAAAACATACTATTATTATGATGCAATTGGAAGTGATGAAGTTGGTACTGGAGATTATTTTGGTCCAATTATAGTTACAGCTACACTTGTAGATAAAAGTACAAGAAAATTGCTTGAGGATTTAAAAATAATGGATTCTAAAAAAATGACAGATGATAAAATTAGAAGATGTGCTCCAATACTTATGAAAAAAATTCCATATGTAACATTTACTCTATCAAATGCTAAATATAATGAGCTTACTAAAAAAGGTTTTAATATGAATAAAATAAAAGCAATACTTCATAATAAAGTATTATATGAACTTTCAAATAAAGGTATACCTTATCATAAAATAATAGTAGATCAATTCACTACACCAAGAAGTTATTTTTCATATTTAAAACAAGAAGGTATAGAAGAAAAAGTAACCAAAATTACATTCTTAACTAAAGGAGAAAGCAAACACTTAAGTGTAGCTGCTGGTAGTGTTATAAGTAGATTTATTTTCTTAGAAGAAATGGATAAACTATCAAAAAAATATGGAATGACTATATTAAAAGGTGCATCTGATGCAGTAGATGATATAGGAAAACAAATAGTTAGTAAATATGGTAAAGATGAATTATATAAAATAGCTAAATTAAATTTTAAAAATACTGAAAAAATATTAAATAAATAAATTTATCATAATATATATTATATTTTCCTTATATAAAAATTTAAAAATATACAATAAAAAACAAGTCAAAAATTAATTTTATCAATTTGACTTGCTTTTTTTATTTTAGTATTTTATATGTGAACTTAGTGAATTAATCTCATTTAGTTTATTTCATTCATATATTATTTAAAACTTCTATCTAGAAAGCCACCTTAATTTTTATCGTCATTAACACAAATTCACTAAGTTCATTATATTAGTCATTATTAAGAATTCTTCTTATTTCAGTTATATTATTATCTAAAGAAGTTTTCTTATATATATCTTCTTTTTCAAGAATATATGGCCTTCTTTCTTTCATAGCATTTGCTTGTTTAGTATATAATTCATGGTTAAAAGAAGCTTCTTCACCAACATAAAACAATAATGTATTAAATAATGTAAGCATTTTTATTGTTCTTTCCATATTAGGTTGTTCTTGATTTCTTTCCATAGCACTTAAATAAATCCCAATTTTTTCTAATAGAAAAAGTCTTTCTTCAACATGATTTATAAAAACATCAGTAGTATTTTCAAACTCTGAAATTTGACTTGATTGATGTCTTCTAAATAATTTCATTAAAAACTTTTCTAATTTTAAAATACCAAAAAATCTTACAAGTTCTCCATTAATCTGTTCATGTTTTTTTGTTACTTCATCAATTGATTTTTTTATATCTTTTTCCTCTTTAAATCTTTTTTCATTTTCTTCAATAATTTGTGTTAACTCTTTTTCTTCCATTTAAACCACCCTATTCTAACATTTTTTTAAGTTTATCAATAATATTAATAGCTTCAATTGGAGTTGTTTCATAAAGATTAATACTCTTAATATAATCAATTACTTCACTATTAGTGTTATCTTCAAAACTTAATTCTAATTGTTTTACCTTCTTTTCTTTTGAATTATCTCGTTTTTCATATATTTCTAATAATTCATTTGCTTCTTTAATAACACTATCAGGTAAATCAGCAAGTTTAGCAACATTAATACCATAACTCTTATCAACTGCTCCGTCTAGTACTTTGTGTAAAAATGTTACTTCTCCATTCTCTTCAGATATTGTTACATGAACATTTTTTACATCACTTAATTTTTCATCTAATGAAGTTAATTCATGATAGTGAGTAGAAAATAATGTTTTACATTTGATATGTTCTGAAATATATCTAATAATCGCAGATGCTAAACTCATACCATCATAAGTTGATGTTCCACGGCCCAATTCATCAAATAGAATTAGGCTATTTTTTGTTGCATTTCTAAGAGCATAAGCACTTTCTTTCATTTCAACCATAAATGTTGATTCTCCACCAACTAAATCATCACTAGCCCCAATTCTAGTAAATATTTTATCAAATATTGGAATATTACATTTTTTAGCTGGAACAAAAGAACCAATTTGATTTAATACAGCAATTATGCCAAGTTGTCTCATATAAGTAGATTTACCACTCATATTAGGTCCAGTTATAATTAGAATATCTGTTTTAGAATCAAGTAATACATCATTATCAATATATTCTCCTTCAATAACACTCTCAACCACCGGATGACGTCCAGCTAATATCTCGACTACACCATCTTCATTTATATTTGGTCTAATGAAATTATTATTTTCTGCAACTACTGCATAAGAAGATATTACATCTAAATATGCAACTTTATTTGATACAGTTTGTAAAGAAGAAATGTATTTTTTTATTTCATCTTTTATATTACAAAAAACTTCATATTCTAAATTATTAAGTCTTTCTTCAGCATTTAAAATCATATTCTCTTTTTCTTTTAATAAAGGAGTAATATATCTCTCAGCATTAGCTAGAGTTTGTTTTCTATCATAATTATATTCATCTTTAACAAGAGATATTTGTCCTTTAGGTACTTCAATATAATATCCAAATACTTTATTAAAGCCAACTTTTAATCCTTTAATATTAGTTCTATTTTTCTCTTCTATTTCAAATTTAGATATAAAATCTTTTCCATTAGTTTTAATACTTCTTAATTCATCAATTTCTTCATTAAAACCATTCTTTATTATTCCACCTTCACGAAGTGTAATTGGAGCATCTTCTACAATAGATTTTTCTATTAATGAAGAAAGATCATTAAATGTTTCAATTTCTTCTAAATCTAATTTTTTAATTACTTCATTTATTTTAGGTAAAGCATTTAAACTATTTTTAAGTTGAATCATATCTCTAGCATTAAGAGATGAACAAGCTACTTTACCAGTTAATCTTTCTAAATCATATATTTCATATAAATAATTTCTTAATTCTTCTTTTAATATAAATTCATCTATTAATTTTTGAGTTAATTCTTGTCTTTTAATAATTTCATCTTTATCAATTGATGGACTAATAATATAGCTTTTTAATAATCTACTTCCCATAGCAGTTTTAGTTTTATCCATAAAACCAAGTAAACTATTTTGTCTATCTTTATTTCTAAGTGTCTCAATTAATTCTAAATTTCTAATACATTCTCTATTTAATTCTAAAAATAATTTATTATCAACTACCTCTAATTTTTGAATATGAGATAAATCTTGTTTTAATGAATTAGTTAAATAATTTAATACGAGTGATGTATTAGAAATAATTCTTTCATCATCTATATCATCAAATACTTTACCTTTAAATCTAGTATTATCATCAAAATAAGAATAGTATATATTATAATTGTTTTTTAATTTAAATAGTAATTTTGAATTAAAATTATTTAAAACTACAATCTCTTTTATATTTAAATTAACTATATAACTTATTAGTTTATCTTCATCATGATTTATATATGTTGCACATACTTTTCCACTAAGCAAATCAGCATAAGATAAAATATATGCATATTCTATATCACAAATACTAGCAGTATAATTAAAATCTTTTTCATTTACCATTTCAGTATTAGTAATTGTACCAGCACTTACTATTTGTATTACCTCTCTTTTAACTATACCTTTTGTGGTTTTAGGATCTTCCATTTGTTCACAAATAGCTACTTTATAACCTTTTTCTATTAATTTTTCAAGATAAACATTAACTGCATGATGAGGAACACCACACATGGGTATTCTTTCACTAAGACCAGCTTGTTTTCCTGTTAAAGTAAGTTCTAATTCATGAGAAGCAGTTATTGCATCATCAAAAAACATTTCATAGAAATCACCTAATCTATAAAACAAAATTACATCTTCATATTCACTCTTAGTCTTAAGATATTCTCTCATCATAGGACTAACATCATTTAAGTTTACTTCTTTTCTTTCCATAGCATTTATTATATTACAATTTTAATTTTTTTTAAATAAAAAGTTGTTACAAAAAGTAACAACTAATTAAATGTAATTGCAGAATATCCATTAGAGCCACTAGAAGAAGCAGTAGGCCATGATTGTGAAATATCACTTACTGGAGTCCAAGACCAACTAAGACTATCACCTGAAATTTTACCAAAATTACCATTTGTAACTTTATACCAGTAATTTTTTTCTGTACTACCATGTGTATTAACTATAGTACCTCCAAAATTCATATTATAAGTTCCAACTGCAAATGTTCCTTTTATCCAGTTAGTAGGATTTTGATTTTGAGTTTGAACAATATTAGAATATAAAATTGCACTACCAGTTACGTTTCCAGATGAATCTTTTGTTAAATCATAATACAGTTTTACATTATAGTTAAAGACATAAGTTCCTACATTTGGAGGCCAGTTAACATTACCTGCTCCAACATTGATTGTCCCTTTAGCATACTTATAAAGTGATTTCCAATGAGCATATAGTTTATTTGAATTTTCATTATTTCCTGTACCAGTAACAATAAATTTCCCATTTGAATCTGTCCAAGAGGATACACCTGCTACTATAGTTCCATCAGATTTAATGACTTGGCTTCCATTTGATGAATCTGTGTAATATCCTAAGAATTGATAATTAGTTCTTGAAGACCCAGGTATAGTAGCTGCAGTTGTATTTAATCTTCCAGTATATTTATTAGAACTTCCATATTCAACATAGAAAGGATTAGTTCCACTACCAATAGTTCCATCGTTTCCATCTAAATTAATTCTAGCATTTACTAATGAAACTTCTATTTTAGAAGTAGCAGTTACTGTTGTTGATGTTTCTACATCATCTTTAGCATATACTCTACATGAATAATATCTTGTTCCTCTATATGCTGATTTATTAATATTTAGTGTGGAAGTTGTTGTTTTATCTCCACTCCATGTAACACTTCCATCACTTGAAGTAGCATACCCAAATTCATAATAAACATTAGTTCCATTTGCATAACTTGATGTTGAACATGTTAATGTAAAATTACTTTGATTATATATTTTTGTTCCTCCACCACTAAGTGTTGGTGTTTGTGGTGTGTTCATTTTCCAACCTGCATAAAGTGTAGTGTTTGTTGTTTTATCATATTTTCTTGCACTTGTTCCATTTGCATTATAGTATTTAGCCCCACTAGTATATAATTGATTATCAAACCATCCTTGGAATGTATAACCCAGTCTTGTAGGAGGTGTTGTATTTATTGCTGGCATATCTGAATTATATGTAGCAGTTACATTTGAACTTTGACCACCACTTCCACCATTTGGATTAAATCTTACTGTATAATTATTTGGTGTATACTGAGCAGTGGCTGTTGAATCTGATGATATATCATAAATAAATCTACCTTTTCCATCAGAATCATTATAAAGAATTGAACCATTATAATATCCTTGAAATGTATAACCAGTTTTTGTAGGTGTTTGACTAATATCTGGCACTTGACTCATAAATGAAGCTTTATAAGAATCAGGACCACCACTTCCACCATTTTTATTTAATGTTACATTATATTCTATTGGATAACATCTATCTCCATTATACTTAAATCCATCTTCACAATCTTTCCATTTAGCAAGTATTACAGCTTTATCAGGATTATTATCTAAATTAAATTCAACATTATCTCTAAAAAATCTACTTGTTGCAACTATCATTCCAGTTGGATCAATAACTCTTATTTCTTGTGTAGATCCAGCAGGTCTATAATAATATCCCCAAAAAGCTTTATCTCCATTTTTTGGTATATCTATTTTATGCTTTGATGATAGTTGATCTACCGCAGAACTTTTACCTTCCAAAAAGTATCCTACACCAAATATTTCATCTATTGAAGTTGTTCCTGTGTATGATGCTCCATTTGAATTTAATTCTAATTTATACTTTTTACCAACTAAATTAGAATAATCATATCTCCCAGCTGCATATAAAGTCACATCATATTTTAATAAATCACCATTTATTCCATTATTTAGTTTTATTGTTATTGTTGTATATTGATCTATCTCATTATCATTTCCTTCTTTTGAGTGTTCATATTGTACTGTACTCATATCTTGAAAATTATATCCAGTTGCATTAAATAATTCTCCGTTTTCATATAATGTAGATTCTAATGTTCTTATATATAATGTTTTTTTATCTACAGTATTTGTTGTATCTGTATATTTTAGTGTTGTTTTAATTGTTTTTTTATTATGTGATTCTTCACAATTAACTTCTCCACTTGATATATAGCATTTCTTTATTATTTCTAAATGTCTTTTATTATTGTTTCCTAGAATAATATCACATTCTTGTCCATTATAACTACATGTACAATATCTAATTCCGTTATTCTTAGCTAAATCATTATTTATTACTCTTGATATTGATGATGAATATACAATAATATCACTATCTTCATGTATTACTGTATATGTTTGTCTTATTTGTATTAATGACCCTAATAATGATACCATTACTACACTTACTAATACTATACTAACTATTACTTCTATTAATGTAAATCCATTTCTATTCTTCATATATTCACCTATTATATAATAAATTATATCATATCTTATTTTATAATAAAATAAAAAGTATATGATACTTCATATACTTTTAATGCCAACATGATTTAGGTGTTGAACTTTTAACATATTTATGATCAGCTCTAGTACAAGCTACTGGATTATTTGTATCACAATTATAATATCCTCTTGTACATTCATAACAAGGAGTGTAACCATCAAGTGCTGGATTATCTGGATAAGGGCAAGTCCAATCATAATGTGGATTAGCACCACCTCCAGAACCTTGGCTAGTAGAACCATAATATATTCCCAAACAACATCCTTGATTAGTACTTGTCCATGTACATTTTGTATAATCATAATCTTGATAACAACAATCTGCAACAACTTCATTACTACCACAATTTGTAGAATCTGCAGACCATGTTGCTTTCTTATGTGCAATTGTACTTACATTACCAGATTTATCTTTACACTGTAAATATCCATGAACTTCACTTGATGATGTAGTAATTACTTTATCTGAAGAAAATGTTTTAGTACTTGTTACATTAGTAAAAGCGCCTCCAGTTGATGATGTTCCTGCATAGTAAGCTGTTACTCCTACATTATCAGTACAACTAAGAGCAAATGTAACACTACCACTATTAGTTTTTACCTTTATAGATATGCTTGCTGTAGGAGCTTCTTTATCATAAGCATTTGCATATAATGTTTTATTATCTGATAATGAATAACTAGTAGAAGCATTACTACCACTTGTAGCTCCAGAGGTTGTACCCCATCCAACACTTGTATATCCACTTACAGCTGTAATTGTTGGAAGAGTAACATTACAAGATGCACTTCCATTATAAGCTTTACATGAATCGCTATCTTTACCTATAGAAGAAATATTTACTCCTTTTAAATATGTTATATTATATTGTTTATAACTTTGAGCATAATAGTTAGCACTATCTGTTACTTGTAAAGTTTGATTTTGATTATGTGTGGCTGTTCTATTTGTTTCTCCGTTTGAAAATCCAATTACATTTGGTGTTTGTGATGGAGCTTGTATTGTAGGTGTTGTTATACTACAATTTGTTGATGTATTTCTAATTGTACATGTTTCAGTCACACTATTTTCAGTTGATGCAGTTTTACCAGATGGTGTAAGTGATGTATTTCCATTTCTATAAAATGTGTATGTTACATTTTTATGTGTTATTGCATAGTATGTTGTATCTGCACTTAATTTAATTGATGCAACTCCAGTTGTAGCATTTGATGATGTATTCCATCCATCAATTGTAAATCCATTTCTTGTAATTGTTGGTGCTGTTATTGTACATGTCCCATCATCACTATCTACAGTACATGTTAATGAAGTACTTCCAATATTTGTAGCTCCATTTTTATTAAATGTTGCAGTGTATTTATTAGCTACACATGATGTATCTGAACCTGTTCCTTTCTTTGTATATCCAACCATACACTCTTCTATTTCACATATATTATTTTGTTTCCATTTTCTTACATGTGTATATCCTGTATTTGTACATAATGCATATTCTGCAGTTGCAGTACTAGGATAAGCTATATTATATACAAATACACCTTTACCATCTACATCATTATATGTTATTTCACCATTATGATATCTTAAAAATCTATATCCTGCTTTCCATGGTATTGAACTTGTATTTGGAACTAAACTCATATATGTTGCCATATAGGATGATTGTCCTCCAACACCACCATCATTATTTAAAGTAACTAAATATTGTTCTGGTGTACATTTACCATTAACTACTTTATATCCCTCTTTACAATCATTCCATTTAGCAAGTATTACAGATCTATCAGGATTATTATCTAAATTAAATTCAACATTATCTCTAAAAAATCTACTTGTTGCGACTATCATTCCAGTTGAATCTATTACTTGAAATTCTTGACTAGATCCAGCAGGTCTATAATAATATCCCCAAAAAGCTTTATCTCCATTTTTTGGTATATCTATTTTATGCTTTGATGATAGTTTAGCTGAGGCTGATCTATTTCCTTCTAAAAAGTATCCTACACCAAATATTTCATCTATTGAAGTTGTACCTGTGTATGCTGCTCCATTTGAATTTAATTCTAATTTATATGGTTTTCCAACTAAATTAGAATAATCATATCTTCCAGCTGCATACAAAGTTACATCATATTTTAATAAATCACCATTTATTCCATTATTTAGTTTTATTGTTATTGTTGTATATTGATCTATCTCATTATCATTTCCTTCTTTTGAGTGTTCATATTGTATTGTACTCATATCTTGAAAATTATATCCAGTTGCATTAAATAAGTCTCCATTTTCATATAATGTAGATTCTAATGTTCTTAAATATAATGTTTTTTTATCTACAGTATTTGTTGTATCTGTATATTTTAGTGTTGTTTTAATTGTTTTTTTATTATGTGATTCTTCACAGTTAACTTCTCCACTTGATATATAGCATTTTTTTATTATTTCTAAATGTCTTTTATCATTGTTTCCTAGAATAATATCAC
>Ga0247611_10003945_pt1 | contig 21298 bp, 22 predicted proteins | sample 177DNAGHGhighgp2_FD_192422 | JGI IMG/M metagenome (GOLD analysis project Ga0247611, IMG submission 192422) | Sheep rumen microbial communities from Palmerston North, Manawatu-Wanganui, New Zealand - 1770 DNA GHGhigh gp2 | ecosystem: Host-associated > Mammals > Digestive system > Stomach > Rumen...
CGATCCGCGCGGTCATCGGCGCGGAGTATGCCGAGAGCGTCGGCGGGGACGAGGTGCGCTTCTATCTGAAGGAATCGAAGGTCCATCTCTTCGACCCGGAGAGCGGCGAGCGCATCCGCTTTGACGGCGCGAAGGCGCTTTGAGGGAAGTAAGATGAAAAAATACGGCCTGAAAGGCTGGCTCTATCTGCTGCCGGCCATTTTGTTCCTCGGCGCGTTCATGGTCTATCCGCTTGTCGACGTGTTCGTCTATTCCTTTGAGGAGGGGTACAATTCCGCCTCCCAAAGCTTTTTCGGCGTCGGCGCGTACAACTATGCCTATGTCCTGCGCGACGAGTATTTCCTCCAGGCGCTGAAAAACACCTTCCTGCTCGTCATCATCACGGTGCCGCTCTCGACGGGACTGGCGCTGCTGATCTCGGTCGCGCTCGGCTCGATCAAAAAGCTGCGCGAGCTGTTCCAGACGATCTATTTCCTGCCCTATGTCACGAACACGCTGGCTGTCGGTCTTGTGTTCATGATCCTGTTTAAAAAGACCGCCTATACCGACGGTCTCGTCAACCTGGTAATCAACTTCTTCGGCTCGCCGTCCGTCGACTTTATCGAGGGACCGTACTGGGCCAAGATGTTCGTGCTGTGCTTTTACACGGTCTGGGTCGTCATGCCCTTCAAGATCCTGATCCTGACCAGCGCGCTCGCCTCCGTCCGCCAGGACTTTTACAACGCCGCGCGCCTCGACGCCACGCCGAAATGGCGCGTCTTCACGCGCATCACGCTGCCGATGATCTCCCCGCAGCTGTTCTATCTCATCATCACCGGCTTTATCGGCGCGTTCAAGGCGTACAGCGACGCCGTCGCCATCTTCGGCACCGACCTTAACGCCGCCGGCATGAACACGATCGTGGGCTATGTCTACGACATGCTCTACGGCAACGGCGGCGGCTGGCCGTCCTATGCCTCGGCCGCGGCGATCATCCTCTTCGCGATCGTGCTGACGATCACCTGCATCAACCTGCTTGTCAGCCGCAAGCACGTCTATTACGTCTGAGAGGGGAGGAGAGAAGATGGAAAACATCGACCGCAGCCGGACGCGCGCGCGCGTCGGCAAAGCGCTTGTCTATCTCTTCCTCGCCGTGTGGGCGATCCTCGTGCTCTTCCCGTTTTACTGGATGGTGCTGACCTCCGTCAAGAGCTACGGCGCGTACAACAGCGAGTACATCCCGCGCTTTTTCACCCCGAGCCCGACGATGGAAAACTATGCCGAGGCCTTTACCGCGGTGCCGCTGGGCAAGTATTTCCTCAACACCGTGATCTTCACGCTCGTCACGACGGGGGTGATGCTCGTCGTGACGGTGCTCGCGGCCTTCGCCTTTTCGCGGCTTGAATTCCGCGGCAAGGATCTGGTGTTCACGTTCTTCCTCGCGCTGATGATGATCCCGAGCGAGCTCGTCGTCATCACAAACTTCCAGACCATTACGAACGCCGGGCTGCGCAACACCTTCACCGGTCTTATCCTGCCGTCGGTCACGTCGGTTTTCTATATCTATCTGCTCAAGGAGAATTTCGAGCAGATCCCCGACGAGCTCTACCGCGCGGCCAAGGTAGACGGCACCAGCGATTTTCACTATCTCACGCGCGTGATGATCCCGATCTGCCGCCCGACGATCATCACCGTCACGATCCTCAAGGTGATCGAGTGCTGGAACAGCTTCGTCTGGCCGCGCCTGATCACCGACGATACGAATTATTTTCTCGTCTCCAACGGCATCCAGTCGATCCGCGAAAACGGCTTCGGCCGCGAGAACATCCCCGCCATGATGGCGGCGGTGGTCGTGATCTCGGTGCCGCTGATCGTGCTGTTCCTGCTCTTCCGCAAGAAAATCATGGCCGGCGTTTCGAGAGGAGGCACCAAGGGATGAAACGAGGGAAACGCATCCTCTGCGCGCTGCTGTGCGCGCTGTGCCTGCTGCCGCTCACAGCCTGCCACGGCTCGCGCGGCTATGACGATTTTGCCATGCCGGAGAGCTTTGACACCTCCCGCAGCTATGAGATCAGCTTCTGGGCCAAAAACGACACCAACAAGACCCAGACCGAGATCTACCAGAAGGCCATCGCGGATTTCGAGGCGCTCTATCCCAACATCCACGTCAGCATGCGCCTGTACACCGACTACGGCAAGATCTACAACGACGTTATCACGAACATTTCCACCGGCACCACGCCCAACGTCTGCATCACCTATCCCGACCATATCGCGACCTATATGACCGGCACGAACAGCGTCGTGCCGCTCGACGCGGTCTTTGCCGACGCGAAGTACGGGCTTGGCGGCAGCGAGCTGCGCTTTGACGGCCCGACAAAGGACGAGATCATCCCCCAGTTCCTCTCGGAGTGCGCCATCGGCGGCACGACCTACGCGCTGCCCTTCATGCGCTCGACCGAGGCCTGCTACATCAACAAAACGATGCTCGAGCAGATGGGCTATGAGGTGCCGGAGGTGCTGACCTGGGACTTCGTGTGGGACGTCTCCGAGCAGGCGATGAAAAAGAACGCCGACGGGACCTTTGCCGTCAACGGCCAGAAGGTCATGATCCCCTTCATCTATAAGTCCACCGACAACATGATGATCCAGATGCTGCGCCAGGAGGGGGCGGGCTATTCGGACGAAGAGGGCAACATCCTGATCTTCAACGACGACACCCGCGCGATCCTCCGCACGGTGGCGGAGCATGCCGCGTCCCGCGCGTTCTCCACCTTCAAGATTTCCAGTTATCCCGGCAACTTCTTCAACGCCGGACAGTGTCTCTTTGCCGTCGACTCCACGGCCGGCGCGACCTGGATGGGCAGCAACGCGCCGCTGCTGGACATCAGCGCGGACAAGGTCGTCCCGTTTGAGACGGCCGTGCGCGCCGTGCCGCAGTTCGACCCCGACCATCCCCGGATGATCTCGCAGGGGCCGTCGGTCTGCGTGTTCAACAAGCGCGATCCGCAGGAGGTGCTGGCCTCGTGGCTGTTCACGCAGTATCTGCTGACCAACGAGGTGCAGATCGCCTACTCCGAGACCGAGGGCTATCTCCCCGTTACCTCCAAGGCGCACGAGAGCGCGGAATACCGCGATTATCTCTCCCGCGCGGGCGAGGACAACGCCCTTTATTACGACGTCAAGATCGCGGCGTCAAAGCTGCTCCTCGAAAACACGGACAAGACCTTTACCACCCCGGTGTTCAACGGCTCGACCTCGCTTCGCAACGCGGCGGGACAGCTTATCGAGGAGGTCGCAAAGTCCGTCCGCCGCAGCGAAACGGTGGATGAGCAGTATCTCGACGAGCTGTTCAAGAGCGTCACCTCGCTCTATCGTCTTGACCAGCGCAGCGTCACCGCCACCGATGGTTCCTCTCTCGGCCCGCTGCCGGGAGAGGCGCGGGCGCTGCTCGCCGCGCTCGGCGCGGCCTGGGTCGGGATCGCACTCTATGCGGGGAAGGAGCTGTTAAAAAATAAACGGGGAAAACACTGACCGCCAGAGGCTGCGGGGCGTTCCGCTTTCTTGACTTTTACCCGCGCGATGCTATAATAAAAGAGTAGCCCGAAAGGGATCAAACCTGAAAAAACTTGACAAGAGGAGATCAAAATGAAAAAGTTTATCGCATTGCTTCTCGCTCTCACGATGGTCCTCTGCCTGGCCGCCTGCGGCAAAAAGGCCGAGACCGATATCTTCGCCAAAGGCGAGGGCGTCATGACCGCCGCGGAATACCAGGCTGCCGAACTCGACACGGCCGTTACGGTCGAGACCTTTGTCCAGGCCAAGCAGGGCTGGTGGGAAAAGGACGGCGTCGGCGTCGCTTCGCTCTACACGCAGGACAAGGACGGCGGCTATTTCCTGTACAACATGCCGTGCAGCCAGGAGGATTACAACAAGCTCGTCCCCGGCACGAAGATCAAGGTCACTGGCTATAAGGCCGAGTGGGCCGGCGAGGTCGAGATCATCGACTCCACGTTTGAGATCCTGCCCGGCAGCTATGTGGCCGAGGCCAAGGACGTCACCGCCCTGCTCGGCACGGAGGACCTGATCAAGGAGCAGAACACCTTTATCGCGGTCAAGGGTCTGACGGTCGCTCCCGCCAATGACGACGGCGCTCCCTTCCTGTTCAACTGGGACGGCTCCGGCGCTGAGGGCGACGATCTGTACTTCTACCTCACCGACGGCACCAACACCTATTCCTTCACCGTCGAGTCCTACCTCTGCGGCAAGGATACCGAGGTCTACAAGAAGGTCATGAGCCTTGGCGTCGGCGACACCGTGGATCTCGAGGGCTTCCTCTACTGGTACGAGGGATCCCAGCCCCACGTGACGGACATCACGATCAAGTAACTATCTTCGGTTTATACGCCGGGCATTTGCCCGGCGTATATTTTTTTGCCCGCGGGGGGAGAATAGTTCTTGTCCGGTACATACAATAATACGGGCGAATTCTTTTTCCGGAGTGAAACACATGAGCATCGTCAAACGCGGAGATATCTATTACGCCGACCTCAGCCCGGTCGTCGGCAGCGAGCAGGGCGGCATGCGCCCGGTGCTGATCGTCCAGAACGACACCGGCAACCGCCACAGCCCTACCGTGATCGCCGCCGCGATCACGAGCCGCCTTGACAAGGCAAAGCTGCCGACGCATATCACGCTCGCCTCCCAAAGCGCGGGGCTCAACCGCGAGAGCATCATCCTGCTCGAGCAGATCCGCACGCTGGACAAATCCCGTCTGCGCGAGCGCATGGGCCGTCTCGACGAGGAGACGATGAGCGCGGTCGACGCCGCGCTCGCGGTCAGTTTCGGGCTGAACTGATTATCCGAATAACCGAACGCCTCTCTCCATACAAATGGAGAGAGGTGTTTTTCATGACAGTACCGATCCTGTTGGACGGGAAGGAATGCGGCACGCTGGAGCTGCGGCGCGACGGGCCCTTCACGCTCTTTGAGGCGCGCTGCGAGCATCGCCCGGAGCTGACGCGCCTGTGGGTCTTCGGCGGCGGGAAGCGCGGCTATCTCGGCGTGATGCAGCCGGAGGGAGAAGGCCTTGCGCTGCGCCGGCGGCTCTCACGCGCGGCGATGCGATCCTTTCCCGAGAAAATCGAATACGCCGGCGCCGCGCCGGGAAAAGCCGGAGCGGATAAAAAAGAGCTCGCGCCGGAGCGGGAAACAGAGGGCTGGACGCTGCGGCCGGACGGCAGCCTCTGGCGCGCCGAGGGAGAGGGCGGCCTTCTCGCGCTGCCCTGTGCGCTGCGGCGCGAGGCGCGCGGCGTGCGCGTCCTTGCGATCGGGGGAAAGACATATCTGCTATTTCGCTGTTGAGAAAAGAGGGCAGGTGTAATATAATGCTCTTATCCAGATAAAAAGCGAGGCGAAGGATATGCAGATGACCGAACTGATCGCGAATAAACGCGACGGCGGCGCCCTTACGACCGAAGAGATCAGCTTTATGATCGACGGCTATGTCCGGGGCGAGATCCCGGATTATCAGATGAGCGCGATGTGTATGGCGATCCTCTTTTCCGGCATGGACGACCGCGAGATCCTCGATCTGACGATGAGCATGATGCACTCGGGCGAGACGCTCGATCTCTCGCCGATCCGGGGCGTCAAGGCGGACAAGCACTCCACCGGCGGCGTGGGCGACAAGACGAGCCTGGTGCTCTGCCCGATGGTCGCCGCCTGCGGCGTCAAGATCGCGAAGATGTCCGGGCGCGGACTGGGGCATACCGGCGGCACGATCGACAAGCTCGAGAGCTTTCCCGGCTTTGTCACCGGCATCTCCGAGGAGCGCTTTTTTGAAAACGTCAACCGCATCGGCATCGCCATCGCCGGCCAGACGGCCGAGGTCTGCCCCGCAGACAAAAAGCTCTATGCCCTGCGCGACGTGACCGGCACCGTGCCGAGCATCCCGCTGATCGTCAGCTCCATCATGTCCAAAAAGCTGGCCGCCGGCGCGGACGTCATCGTGCTGGACGTCAAGTGCGGCTCCGGCGCGTTCATGAAGACCCCGGAACAGGCGCGCGAGCTGGCCGAGGGACTGACGCGCGTGGGCAAGCTGGCGGGCAGAAAATGCGCCGCCGTCATCACCGACATGGACGAGCCGCTGGGCTTTGCCGTCGGCAACGCGCTCGAGGTCAAGGAGGCGATCGACGTCCTCGCCGGGCGCACCGAGGCGGGCGAGCTCAAGTCGCTGTGCCTGACGCTGGGGGCGAATATGCTGACGCTCTCCGGCCTGGCCGCCGACGAGACCGAGGCAAGAGCAAAGCTCGAGGCCACGATCGCGGACGGCAGCGCCCTGCGAAAGCTTGCCGAGATGGTCGAGGCGCAGGGCGGCGACAGCCGCGCGGTGTATGACTTTTCGCTGCTGCCCGAAGCGGCGTACAAGCGCGAGGTGCCGTCGCAGGAGGGCGGCTACATAGCGCACATCGAGGCGGATGACGTGGGGCTTGTCTCCATGCATCTCGGCGGCGGGCGCGTGACGAAGGAAAGCCCGATCGACCTCTCCGTCGGCGTGGTGCTGCACAAAAAGGTCGGCGACCGCGTCGAGCCAGGCGAGAGTCTCGCCACGATCCACGCATCAAGCGAGGAAAAGGCCGCGCGGGCGGAAGAGCTGCTGCGCGCGTGCTATACGCTCTCGCCCTATCCGGTGGAAAAGGCGCCGTTCATCAAAAATATCGTCAAATAAGGCCTTAACAAGAAAAGGCAGGCTCCCGAGAGGAGCCTGCCTTTTTATGTTTTTTGATCAGCCGAGCAGCTTTTCCAGCGCGGCCAGACGCATGCTGACGCAGTAGATCTCCATCGCCTGCTCGAGCTGTTCGATCGGCGGGAGGGAAGGCGCGACGCGCATGTTGCTGTCCTGCGGGTCCTTGCCGTAGGGGAAGGTCGCACCGGCGCCGGTCATCGTAAGACCCGCCTCCTTGCACAGCTTCCAGGTCGCCTTTGCGATGCCGGGCATCGTGTTGACCGAGACAAAGTAGCCGCCCTTGGGCTTCTGCCACCGGGCGATGCCGCGCGGAGCGATCTCGCGGTCGAGCCAGTCGAGCACGCACCGGAACTTCGGCCCGAGGATCGCGGCATGGCGGCGCATCAGCGCGAGCACGCCGTCCTTGTCCTTTAAATAGCGCACATGGCGCAGCTGGTTGACCTTGTCAAAGGAGATCAGCTGGACGTTGAGCAGCTTCTTCATATAGGCCATGTTGTTCTCGCTGCACGCAAAGACCGACACGCCAGCGCCGGGGAAGGTGATCTTGGAGGTGGAGGCGAATTCGAACACCATGTCGCCGTTTCCGTACTTCTCGCACTCGCCCAGGATGTCCGGGAACGGCAGATAGTCGCCGAAAAACTCGTGCACACAGTAGGCGTTGTCCCACATCAGCAAAAAGTCCCTGGCCGCAGGCTTCATCGAGGCGATGCGGCGGATCGTCTCGGCGGAATAGACGATGCCGTCGGGGTTCGAGTATTTCGGCACGCACCACATGCCGCGCACGTCGGGATCCTTCACAAGCTCCTCGACCAGATCCATGTCGGGGCCTTCGGCGGTCATCGGGATCGGGATCATCTCCATGCCGAAGCTCTCGGAAATGGCAAAGTGGCGGTCATAGCCCGGTGCGGGGCAGAGCCACTTGACCTTGTCGAGCTTGGCCCAGGGCTTGTCGCTCATCACGCGGCCGTGAGTATAGGCCTTGGAGATCGTGTCGTACATCAGCGTCAGCGAGGCGTTGCCGCCGCAGAAGATATTTTCCGGCTTCACGCCGAGCAGCTCGGCAAACAGCTTTTTGCAGGAGGGCAGGCCGTCGAGGTTGCCGTAGTTGCGCACGTCGATGCCGTCGCACTGGAAATCGCTGTCGGATCTCAGCAGATCCATCATCTCGCTCGTCATATCGAGCTGGGCCTTGCCGGGCTTGCCGCGCGCCATGTTCAGCGAAAGTCCCTTTGCCTTGAGCACTTCGTATTCCGCCCGAACCGTTTCCAGCTCCTGTGCAAGCTCCTCCCGGGTCATGTCCGCGTATTTTTTCATAATCGTCCCTTTCTGATTTCGCGGCGAGGCGCCGCGTATTTTACCGTGATACGGGCGGGAAGCCCCGTCCTTTTGTACAATCATACCATACAGAGCGGGCGCGGGCAATAGAATTTAGGGAGATTATTATAAAAAGCCGCAGCCGCGCGCGAAAAACTTTGCGCGCCGCTCTTTTCCTTTGCATCGCGCCGTGATAGAATGAAAACAAGAAAAGAAACGAGGGAGGGAGGAGAAAGATGCAGGCGATGCTCTTTCCGATGGCACTCACGCCGCGGATGATCGTGATCGTCGTCCTCGGCGTGTTTCTGGCCTCCCTGGTCGACGGCGTGGCGGGCGGAGGCGGGATCATCTCGGTCCCGGTCTATCTGCTTGCCGGGCTGCCGGCGCATCTCGCGCTCGGGACAAACAAGTTCTCCTCCGGCGTGGGGACGGCGGTCTCCGCCGTGCGCTTCGTCCGGCGCGGCTTTGTGGACTGGGCTCTTGCGATCCCGTCGATCGCACTGGGGCTTATCGGGGCGCACCTCGGCACGCGGCTTCAGCTCGCGGTGGAGGAGCGGTATCTCAAATGGCTGCTGCTCATCGTGCTGCCGCTCGTCGCGCTTGTCGTGCTGCGGCAGAAAAAGCTGCCCGAGGAGCCGGGCGAGATCGCACCCGGCCGCCAGAAGGCGATCGTCTGGGGCGCCTCCGCGCTCGTCGGCGTTTACGACGGCTTTTACGGCCCCGGCGCGGGGACCTTCCTGCTGCTGATCTTTTGCCATCTCGGCAAAATGGGACTTCGCACCGCCGCGGGCAACGTCAAGCTCGTCAATCTCTCCAGCATCATCGGCGCGGTCGCGACCTCGCTGATGCACGGCAAGGTCTTTCTCGTCCTGGGTCTGATCGGCGCCGCCGCGTCCGTCGCCGGGCATTTCATCGGCTCGGGTCTCGCGATCAAGGACGGCTCGAAGATCGTGCGGCCGGTCATCCTCGTCGTGTTGGCGCTGCTGGCCGTGAAAGTGATTTCGGAATTGATATAAGGGGACAGAACATGAAAAAAACGATCGGTATCCTGGGCGGCATGGGGCCGCTTGCCACGGCAGATCTCTATCGCATGATCGTCGAATCGACGCGCGCGGACTGCGACAACGACCATATCCGCGTCTATATCGACAGCAACGCCGCCATTCCCGACCGGACGGCGGCCATCCTGCGCGGCGGCAGGGACCCGGTGCCGGAGATGCTCTCGGCGCTGCGAAATCTGGAAAAGTGCGGGGCGGACTGCGTGATCATGCCCTGCAACACGGCGCACTATTTCCTGCCGCGGCTGCAGAAGGAGACCGAGCTTCCGATCCTCAACATGCCCGCGATCGCGGCCGCTCGCTGCGCCGAGCTCTTCCCCGGCAAACGCGCCTGCATCCTGGCGACGAAGGGCACGCTGGAAAGCGGCGTCTATGCCCGCGCGCTCGAGCAGGAGGGTGTGGCGTTCATGACCCCGGAGGAGGCCGAGCGGGACGAGCTGATGCGGCTTATCTATGACGTGGTCAAGGCCTCGAGGCCGATCCCGCCGGAGCAGGAAAACTGGCAGCGGCTGCTCGCGGGGCTGCGCGAGAAAGGGGCGGATTATTTTATCCTCGGCTGCACCGAGCTGCCGATCCTTTCGCACGCGCTTGCCGTCCCCGGCCCCTTCGTCGATCCGACGCTGGAGCTGGCGAAAGCGGCGATCCGCTTCTGCGGCTACGAGGTCAAGGAACAGGCTTGATTCGCCTGTTTATCGCATTAGCGATTTAAAGATTTGTGCAATATCGGGCAAGAAAAAATTAAAATTTGTGAACTATGACGATTTTGTGAACAAACCGTGAAAAAATCTTAACATCCATGACAAAATCGAATATAATGAAATCAGACTTCCAAAGTCCGGAACAAAAATAAGAAGGGAGAATCGAGTCAATGAGTCAAAAGAAAAGCATGAATCTTGGCGTGAAGATCCTGATCGGCCTGGTACTCGGTATTGTCGTGGGCGCCATTTTCTGGGCGACCATGGGCGCGGAAGCGGCCGGCGCCTTTACCGCAAAGTACATCAAGCCCTTCGGCGATATCTTCGTCAACCTGCTGAAGTTCATCGTTGTCCCGCTCGTCCTGCTCAGCATTATGGACGGCGTGATCCAGATGGGCGACATCAAGAAGGTCGGTAAGATCGGCTGGAAAACCGTCGCTTACTTCCTGGTCACCACCGCCATCGCCTGCGTGATCGGCCTTGTCATCGCGAGCGCATTCAAGGGCAGCTTCCCGATGCTGCAGCTTGCCGAGGGCGCCGAGTATGAGGCCAAGAGCGCCAACCTGATGGACACCATCGTCAACATCTTCCCGAACAACGCGATCAACCCGCTGTCCACCGCTGCGATGCTGCAGATCATCTTCATCGCGCTGATCTTCGGCTGCGGCGTTCTGGTCGCCGGCGAAAAGGGCAAGCCCTTCGGTGATTTCATCAGCTCCTTCAACGAAGTCACCCAGCGCGTCATGAGCTTCATCCTCGCGGTCTCCCCCTACGGCGTCTTCGCGCTGATGGTTTGGGTCGTCGCCGCCCAGGGTCCGAAGATCCTCGGCTCGCTCGGTCTCGTCCTGCTCGCCGCCTACATCGGCTACATTATCCACGTCCTGCTGGTTTACACGCTGTCCGTCAAGGTCTTTGCCAAGATGTCCCCGATGTACTTCTTCAAGAAGATCTTCCCGGCCGCCGCGTTTGCCTTTACCTCCACCTCCTCCGTCGCCACGCTCCCGATCACCAAGGAGTGCTGCGATGAGATGGACGTCGAGGGCGATATCTCCTCCTTCGTCCTGCCGCTCGGCGCGACGATCAACATGGACGGTACCGCGATCTACCAGTGCGTAGCCGCGATCTTCCTGGCCAAGTGCGTCGGCATCGACCTGACGCTCGGCCAGATGGTCATGATCGTCATCACCGCGACGCTCGCCTCTATCGGCACCGCCGGTACCTCCGGCGCCGGCATGATCATGCTGGCCATGGTCCTCGAGGCTGTTGGCGTTCCCACGACCTTCATCGGCATCATCTACGGTATCGACCGTCTGTTCGATATGGGCCGTACCACGCTCAACATCATCGGCGACGCTTCCTGCGCCGTCTGCGTCAACGCCTGGGAGGGCGCTGCCCCCGCTGCCAAGAAAAAGGCATAAGGGCTGGATGCGTTTGAGAAAAAAGCAAAACAGATAAAAAAGGCGCCTTCCTTTCGGAAGGCGCCTTTTTGGTTGGCTATCATGCAGAAATGCTTCCTGCCAGGGGCAAGAAAAGAGCTATCGGGACCTCATCCACCGCACGCGGTCCCCCTTCCCCGTGCGCGGGGAAGGTTTATCACATCAGCCCCAGACCCTTTGCGACGATGCAGATGAAGTCCTGCACATTGGTCACGATCGTCGTGGCGGAAAGACTGCCGCGGTCGATCAGCTTGCCGGTGACGAATTCGTCCGCGTCGACGCAGTAGAAATACACCGGCCGCACGCTGCCGTCGGGGCGCACGCGGAACGAGGGCGTCATGTTGCCGGTCGCGATCGTGTGCAGCATCGTGGCGAGACAGATCACGGTCGAGGCCTTCTCGACCATCTCGCGCATGCGGCTCTGCGCCTCATAGGCATTGGCCACGACCTCCGGCAGCGGGCCGTCATCGCGGATCGAGCCGGCAAGCACAAAGGGCACGTTGTTCTTCACGACGCTGTACATGATGCCGTTTTCAATGTTGTGATCGTCGATGAACTGGGGGATCGAGCCGCTTTTGCGCACCAGGTTGATCACGTCGAGATGGTTGTAATGGCCGTTCGGCATCGACTGCTGGGTGTAGATATCCTGCCCCAGCGCCGTATGCAGCAGCGCGCCTTCAAGGTCGTGGGTGGCCAGCGCGTTGCCCGCCATCAGCCCGTGGGCATAGCCGTTTTCGACGAGCTTCTGCATCGCGTAGCGCGCGTCGCGGTCAAAGGCGAAGGCCGGGCCCATGACCCAGAGAATGTTGCCCTCCTCGCGCTCGGCCTTCAACAGCTCGATCAGCCGGTCATAGTCGCGGGCATAGGAGGTCTCGCGGCTGCGGCCCTGGCGGAAGACGAACTGATCCTCTCCCGCGGCGGCCGCCTCGTCGAAGCCGTGGCTGTGGAGATAAATGCCCTCCTCGCCGCGCTCCGTCCGGCCGAGGATCACCTTGTCGCCGCGGCGCAGATTGCGGTTTTCCACGACGGCGAGCGTGCCGTCGTCTTTCAGAACGACGCTCGAGTCCATGCGGCTCCTCTCCGCAAGACGCCATTCACCGCCGATCTTGAAGTATTCGGGGTACATCGAGGTGCTGTGAAAGCCCTCCGGGGCGATGCCGTCGCGTTCAACGACCGCCCACGCCGCATCCGGCGCGGAGGCGAGATGGGCGTCGGAAAAGTCCGGCGCGCAGTAGATCGGATAGGAAAAGGCCATCGGAATGTCCTCCCAGGTTTTGTAATTCGGTGCTTCTATTGTACACTATCCGGCAGGGCAGATACAAGTGCATCTTTCCAAAGACGGGGGCGATATGCTATGATGAAAAAAACGCTGAAAGGAAGCGACGCTCATGCCCTATCCCTTCGACCCGCTGCTTCAGAAATATCCCTCCCGCCGCACGCCGCTCTATGCCCGCGGCGGCATGGTCAACAGCTCAAGCCCCCAGGCCTCGGCCGCGGGGCTGGAGGTGCTGCGCCGGGGCGGCAACGCGATCGACGCAGCCGTGGCCGCGGCCGCGGCGCTTACGGTCACCGAGCCGACGTCGAACGGTCTGGGGTCCGACGCTTTTGCCATCGTCTGGTCGGCGCGCGAGAAAAAGCTCTTCGGCCTCAACGCCTCCGGCCCCGCGCCGATGCTGGCCTCAGCGGAGACGGTGCTGGCAGAGGGGAAAGATAATAACGGGAAAATGCCGACGCACGGCTGGACGCCGGTCACGGTGCCGGGGGCGCCGGCGGCCTGGGCGGCGCTGTCCGGGCGCTTCGGCGCGCTGCCGCTTTCCGCCGCGCTCGCTCCGGCGGTGAGCTACGCCCGCGACGGCTATCCTTGCCCGCCCCACCTGGCGCAGGACTGGCAGCAGGCGTATGAGAGCTACCGCGAGCGGCTGACCGAGCCGTGCTTCAAGGCCTGGTTCCGCACCTTTGCGCCTAACGGCCGCGCGCCGGAGGCGGGCGAACTCGTCTCTCTTCCCGACCATGCCGACAGCCTTGAGGCGATCGGCGAGAGCGGCGCGGAGGCATTCTACCGCGGCGCGCTGGCGCGGAAGATCGACGCCGAAAGCCGGAAATACGACGGCTATCTGCGCTATGACGATCTCGCGGCCTTCTCGCCGCAGTGGGTCGAGCCGCTGCGCGTGAACTACCGCGGCTATGAGGTCTGTGAGATCCCGCCCAACGGCCAGGGCATCGTGGCCTTGATGGCGCTGAACATTCTAAAGGAATTTGACTTTCCCGGGAAGGACAGCGACCTGACCGTCCACCGCCAGATCGAGGCGCTGAAGATGGCCTTTGCCGACGCCTTCGCGTATGTGACCGACCCGGCGGATATGACGATCGACCCCGCCCGCCTGCTCGACCCCGCCTACGGCGCCCGGCGCGCCGCCGCGATGGGGGAGCGCGCGCAGATCTGGGGCAGCGCCCTGCCGCCGAAGAGCGGCACGGTCTACCTCTGCAGCGCCGACGGCGAGGGGAACATGGTCTCGTATATCCAGTCGAACTATATGGGCTTCGGCTCCGGTATCGTCGTGGACGGCACAGGCATCGCGCTGCAAAACCGCGGGGCGGACTTCTCGCTCGATCCGGCGGCGGCCAATGTCCTGCGCCCCGGCAAGCGCAGCTATCACACGATCATCCCCGGCTTTTTGATGCAAAACGGCCTGCCCGTCGGTCCGTTCGGCGTGATGGGCGCCTATATGCAGCCGCAGGGGCACGTACAGGTCGTGATGAACAGCATAGATTTTCACTTGAACCCCCAACAGGCGCTCGACGCGCCGCGCTTCCAGTGGCTGCGCGACGGGCGCGTGATCGTCGAGCAGAGCTTTGACAAAGAAATCGCCGAGGCGCTGCGCCGCCGCGGGCACGAGCTGTCCGTCAGCGCAGACACGCCTCTCTTCGGCCGCGGCCAGATGATCGTGCGGCTCGAAAACGGCGTGCTCGTCGGCGGCACCGAAGGCCGCACGGACAGCAATATCGCCTGCTTCTAACAGCAAAAAACTCCCTCTTCCGTGCGGAAGAGGGAGCTTTATTTGTATGTTTTGTTATGTGCGGTGGATGCTCTTTCCTTTGAGCTTCTCCATCGCCTCGTGCTCGGCCGAAAGCTCGCGGTACAGCCGCGCGGCGCTCCAGCGGGAATTGGACTCGGTCACGACGGCCTTGAGCGCGACGGCCGCGCGCTCACGCCGCAGCGCGTCAAGCAGGCCGTGGAACTGGGCGGAGCTCAGAGCGTCCATCACGAGCATCTCGCCGCCGAACGCGGGCGCTTCGTCCGCACCGTCGGCTACAGCCTCGTCCGCGCGGCCGCACAGCTCACCGAGCGGCCTTGAGAAATCCTCCGGCGCGACCTCAACGCAGCGCAGACCCAGCTTGAAGCTCAGCATGCGGATCCGGCGCAGCTTGTCGCCGCGGATATTGAAAAGCAAAACCTGTGCCATGCGTTTATTCCTCCTCTTCCAGCACCGCGGCGATCGCGCGCTGGTATTCCTCGGTCTCTCGCTGCAACTCCGCGCCGAAGCCGCCGAGCTCCTCGTGCGGCATCGCGCGGCGGTTTTGAAAAATATAGTCGAACCAGTCCGCGTCGCACCCGAAGCGCAGCACCGTGAGCCCGGCAAGATCCAGCTCATAGGCGTTGACGTACACCGTTCTTCCGCGGCTCGCGCGCGCCCGCTTGCCGGCAAAGGCGTCGCTGCCGGAGAGATAGAAGCCCCGGCCGAAATCGGCGTTTTTGCGCCCGACGGTGATGTCCGGCGCACACAGCTCGTGAAAGCCCGTGTGATACAGCCGCAGTCTCTCGCCCATGCCCTGCGCTCCTTTCACGTTTTTCAAAAGTATAGCATGATGCGGCACGGCTGGCAAGCGGAGAGAAAAACTCCCCCGCCTGAGAGACGGGGGAGTTCGGTAAACAGTTTTTTATTTCTTCAGCAGCGGCGCGCCGGTGTGCCAGGCCTTGCCGCAGATCTCGCCGATGCCGTAATAATCAAAGCGCACCTGGTCGAAGAGGAAGGTGTCGATCTTGCCGACGTCGATCTTGCCGTCCTCGCCGAGGATCTTCTCGTCGGCCATGACGTTTACGATCTCGCCCAGCACACGCAGACCGTAGGGCTGCTCCTGCATCTCCACAACGCGGCACTCGAGCGTCAGCGGGTATTCGAGGATCACGGGCGCGTCGATGCGGCTGCTCTTCACGGCGTGCAGCCCGGTCCTGGCAAACTTGTCTGCGACCTTGTTCGCGCTGACAAGGCCCATATAGTCCGACTCCACGATCGTGTCGCGTCCGGGCACGGAGAGGGTAAAGGCACCGCGGGCCTTGAGGTTCGCAACGGTCTTGTGATCCTCCTCAAGGTTGAGCGCGACCATGTTCTCCGCGCAGATGCCGCCCCAGGCCATCGCCATCGAGTCGACGGTGTCGTCCTCGTTATAGGTGCCGATCATGTAAACGGGCATCGGGAACAGATAGGGCTTTACGCCAAAGTCTTTCATAGCTTTTCTCCTTTTCTTTGAGCGGGAGCGCCACGCGCCCCCTTGCATTTTATCCGATAAGATGCTACCATAAGACGGAAAAAGAAACAAGTACCATCATTCCAGAAAGGTACTTACCCGGAGGAAAGCTATGGACGACAGACGCATCGAAAACGCGGATTTTTCCGAGACGGGATACAGCTATACGCTCTCACTGATCGCGGGGAAATACAAGCCGATCATCCTCTATTGCCTGATGGAGTATGAGCCCGTGCGCTTCAACGAGATGCAGCGCTATCTCGGCCGCGTGGCGGACAAGACGCTCAGCCGGAATCTCAAGGAGCTCGAGCGCGACGAGCTGATCGTGCGCACGGTCTATCCGCAGATCCCGCCGAAGGTGGAATACTCGCTGACCGAGCGGGGCCATTCGCTGGTCGCGGTGCTCGACCGCCTGTGCGACTGGGGCATGGAAAACAGGAGATAATAAAAACCCCGTCCAGCCGGACGGGGTTTTGTTTGGCGGAGATGGAGAGATTCGCCCGGCGCGGGCACCGCGCCGGCACGCACGCGGGCATCGAAACATGCCCCCGGCATGTTTCTCTCGCTTCGCTCGTGCCCTGTTCGAATCTCTCCAACCACAAATAAAAAACAGATCTCCCACCGATGGTGGGAGATCTGTTTTTCTTGGATTTGTTTCACTGTTTTGATAGAATTTCCCCGAGGGGGTGCACCTGCCCTTTAGTGGGGTTCAACCGGGTCCGAGGGGGGTTCAAATTCCAGAGGGGGTTCAAAGTGAACGATTACCCTACGATTGCCTTGCCCTCAGAAATGCGCTCAATTACTTCATAGATTTCGCCCGTTGTGCAGTTCTGGAAGTAGTTCTGGTCATCGTCCCACATGAGTCGAGTTCCATCAGACAGGACCCAGAACGCGCCTGCACGAGTGGCTTCATAGCGATTTTCCATACTGTGTCTCCTAATTCATTCGTGAGGAATCGGAGGAGGTGGAGGTGTCGTACCACCGTCTGCAAACAGCATCTTCAATTCATCAACACTGCCAGCTTCGACCCAACTATCCATGCCTTCTTTCCAAACAAGGGTGTCTACTTTTACTGAGCCATTTGCAGACATCTGCTTCAAAGTAGGGATATCATATGGGCCAGCGGTTTTACCGTACATTGCCACATAATATGACGATGTAGGAAGCGGTGGAGGGACTGTTCCATTACCACCAGTGGCACCTGTGTTATTTTTTCGCCCGAAAGCTGATACGATTTTAGCCCCCGCAGCACCAACACGGCCAGCAAGCTCGGTTTCATATGCTTTCGCATAGTCGGTTTGGGTCTGCTTCCTTCTGGCGTAGGCACCTTCTCTTACATCAACAAACATACTTGCTGCCTTGCCAAAGACCCCCAGCTTCTGACCAGCCACGCGATCCTTCATGGTCAGGTCCTTGGTGACTTTCTTTAGTTCCTGATAGCCCTCGCTATCCTTGTCAATCTCAAGCCCTGCAATGTTGATATCTTTGAGGTACACGCCATAATCAACGAAGAACTTTTCGCGGAGCAATGCAATAACTTCCGCTTTTACATCGCTGATTTTCCGCTCAATTTGAATAACAGGGATCTCGTACTTCTCTGGAGCGTTGCTTACAATGCTTTTTACATTTTCAATTACTGAATCCTTAATCTGTGCCTGCAAATCAGCTATAGAGAAATCGTCGAGTCTATGGCGCTTTACGAACTCACGATAGTCAGTTATGTTGAAGTCGATAGATCCCCGCACAGCGACCGGGACACCGAACTCCTTCAATTCAGGATCGAAAACATCAAAGTACGGAACGGCAAACTTGGTTTGTACCGTTTCGGCCAGATTGATGAAATACACTTCTGCCTGAAAAGGAGTACTACCGTTATAAGCCAGTCCGATAATTGAAGCGATGATCGGAAGGTTTTTGGTGTCAACAATAGTATCGGCAGGGCCTTCAATGTAATCCTGAACGAAACCATCTTTACCAGAATATACGAAAACTGCGACCGATCCCTCTTTTACGCGGATGGGAGATCCCCAGCGAATAGCATTTTCACGGCTTGTTTCGCCAAGGGCCGCGCCCGACGGTCTCCACTTCCATATGAGATAGTTTTTCTCATCGCAACGAATGGCGTCCATAATGCCGCCTTGAGGATTGTTCTTAAATAATCCCATGCTTAACCTCCTGCTTATCAAACACCATTACTTAATCGGCACTACCGCATCGCAGTAACTACAAGTAACCTCTGATCCCTTTTCACCTTTTAATTCGGCTCCACAACGAGGGCATTTTACAGTTATAACTTTAGGAGCTTTGGGTTTTGGCTTAATAGCGTTTTTTGCAGAATCAAATGTGTTTAGAATTGGAGCAAAAATTGCTCCTTTATCTGCCTTTGCGCGTTCAACCTTTTTTGCATCTACAACACACGCTTTATACGCTTTTGCGATTGCATTTGCCCATTTCCGCTCAGCAAATGTGGACTGGAAGGTATAATACTTCTCAAAAGAAGAGAAATACAATTCAAGTCTTGCTGTGCCATTAGGTGCCTTACCCACCAGCACATTGGGTTTTCCATTGTATTCTTTGAGCTTGAGGAGAGGGTATTTCTCATAACTCTTATCGTTCCCCCAAAAGCCCTTATTAACTTGTATAATGTTTTCGTTGGTCAGAACAAGTGTCACACTACCAGATGCAGCATCCGTGACATGGGCATCCTGCATGATAACGACCTCGTCCTGCCCCAAGTCGTAAATATTCATATTCTAAGACTCCCTCGTGCGGGTGTACAAGCCCATAAAAATACAGCAAAGATTATACCACAAGTGAGTTGATATTTCCATATAAAAGCAAGAAATACCCGGCCTTTTTACCAATCGTCATCCAACAGTGCGGACAGGCCCTCGGCCTTGTCTGCCCTGTCATCATAACACAAAAAACAAAGCACAGCAATTCTATCAGAATTACCGTGCTTTTCTGGCGGAGATGGAGAGATTCGCCCGGCGCGGGCACCGCGCCGGCACGCACGCGGGCATCGAAACATGCCCCCGGCATGTTTCTCTCGCTTCGCTCGTGCCCTGTTCGAATCTCTCCATGCTTTATGAAAAAACACATCCCCCACCTTACGGCAGGGGATGTGTTTTCATGGCGGAGATGGAGAGATTCGAACTCTCGAAGAGCTTTTGACCCTTACACGATTTCCAATCGTGCGCGCTCGACCAACTACGCGACATCTCCACGTGTTTGCTCAAGAAGACCGTATCAACTTGTCAGCTTGCCTATTATAATGCACGCCAATGGCAAAGTCAAGCATGTTTTTGCCTGTTTTTCCTCCCGTTTCGTAAACCGTGTCCGCACAGAGCGGGAACGCGGAATGAGCCATGATTTGACAAAGCGCGCGCAGCGGGATATAGTGTTAGCGTTGCCCCGCGGGCAGACGCCCGGGGGAGCTGCGGATCCCAGAGGGACAGGGAGGAAAACGCTTGAAAAAGGGCTTGAACATCCTGCTCGCCGCGCTGCTGGCGCTGCTGCTGTGCGGCTGCGGCACCGTACCCGGCGCACAGGAGCAGAGCGTGCCGGAGGAGACCCCTCCGGGCACGGTCGCGATCGGAGACCTCGTTCTTGACGGCGAGAGCGTCTCGGCGGAACTCGGCGCGCTGTCGGACGGAAAAGACGAAGCGATCCGGGCGCTGATCGAAAACAGCGCGTCACTCGGCTCGCTTGCGGAGATTTCGCTGGGCGAGGCGCCGGACTATGCGCTGTATGCTGCGCTGCGCGAGGCCTTCCCGGCCGCGCAGATCCGCTGCGAGCTGCGTCTCTTCGGCGAGGAGCTGGACGCGAACGCGCGCGAGCTCGATCTGCACACGATGAGCCCGGCGCAGACGGACGAGCTGCTCGGCGTGCTGCCGTATCTTGAAAAGCTGGAAAAAATCGACTTTGTCTCGCCGGAGGGCGTCTGTGCCTTTTCCATTGACGACATCCCCCAGCTTGACCGCATCCGCGCGGCCGCGCCGGAGGTCTATCTGCGGGTCGCGTTCGATCTTTTCGGCCAGCGCGTCAGCTCTGAGGACGAGCGGATCGAATATTATCTCGTGCCGATCGGGAACGAGGGCGTGGAAACCGTGCGCGCCGTGCTGCCGTATCTGCGCTCGTGCACGTATTTCCTGATGGACGGCTGCGAAGTAGACAACGAGGTCATGGCACAGCTGCGCGACGATTTCCCGATGCCCAAAATCGTCTGGCGTGTCTGGCTGATCGAGCCCTGGTACAGCTCGCGCGTGATGATGCGGCGCGGCAGCTTTCTGACGGATACCGAACGTCTGCGCACGACGATGATAACCCAGGACAACTGCGACGTGCTGAAATACTGCACCGAGACGAAGTATGTCGACTTCGGCCACACCTTCTGGATGAACGATTTTTCCTTCCTCGCCTATATGCCCAAGCTGGAGGCCTGCATCATCGCCATTTCCCACGTCTCTGACATTTCAGCGCTGGCAAATTGCCCGGAGCTGGAGTATCTGGAGGTCTTCACGACGGACATCACAGACCTCACGCCGCTGACGCACTGCAAAAAGCTTGAATATCTCAACATCAGCAACTGCAAGCTTCTGACAGACATCACGCCCCTTTATGAGATGACGAGCCTGAAGGTGCTGCGCATGACGGCGACGCTGAAGGTGCCCAGAGAGCAGAAGGAGGAGCTGGCCCGGCGACTGCCGGAGCTGACGATCCTCAACATCGGCGCCGACCCGACCGAGGGCGGCTGGCGTACGATGCCGCGGTATTCCCTTTTGCGCGAGCAGATGAAATACGACGAGGACTGGCAGGAATACGGGATCCCCTGACACAAAACGAACAGCGGAACGGAAACATTTTTCCGTTCCGTTTTTATTCTCTGCGGATAGTTTTTGCCCGAGCGGCAAACAATATCCATCGAAACAAAAAGCGCGGGAGGACAGCGCCATGAAGATGACAAATGAGGAATACAAACGCTATGCCGAGCGGCGCGCGCCGCGCTCGCAGACGGGCGGAAACATGCTGCGCGCCTTTTTGTACGGCGGGGCAATCTGCTGCGTCGGCCAGGCGTTTTTGAATCTCTACACCGCGCTCGGCCTCGACTCCGAGACGGCGGGCACGGCCTGCTCGATCACGCTCGTTTTCCTCGGCGCGGCGCTGACGGCGGCGGGCGTATATGACGACATCGCCAAGCGCGCCGGCGCGGGCACGCTCGTGCCGATCACGGGCTTTGCCAACTCGGTGGCCGCCCCGGCGCTGGAATTCAAGACCGAGGGCTTTATCACCGGCACGGCGGCCAAGATGTTCGTCATTGCCGGGCCGGTCGTCGTCTACGGAGCGAGCGCGGGCGTGGTCTACGGGCTGCTGCTTTTGCTGCTGCACATCGTGTGAAAGGAGAAAAGCATGGGAAAGAAGAAGGAAAAGACGGAAAAGAAAAAGAGCGGGCGGAAAAAACCGCCGGTCGAGACGGGCGGAGATTTCCGCGCCGTCGAACGCAGCGCTGCGCGCGAGGGGCACACCGAGAATGCGGCCACG
>Ga0247611_10003946_pt1 | contig 21297 bp, 10 predicted proteins | sample 177DNAGHGhighgp2_FD_192422 | JGI IMG/M metagenome (GOLD analysis project Ga0247611, IMG submission 192422) | Sheep rumen microbial communities from Palmerston North, Manawatu-Wanganui, New Zealand - 1770 DNA GHGhigh gp2 | ecosystem: Host-associated > Mammals > Digestive system > Stomach > Rumen...
GAGGTCTTTGGATATGTTCAGGCATTCCTCTAGCGCCGAGCATTCTATCCTGGACTTCACACATTGATTCGACCAGGGAGATAAGATCTTGTTTGGTGGGAGGACCGGAGATCATAAAACGGACTATGGTGTTAAAGTCACAAGATAAAAACCATCATGGTGCTTTCGTTAATATCATATAAGGCTATGAATATCTCTACATTGACCGCAAATATTAATTTTCATCTAGGTTATGGCTAATTCTTCTAAAAATTCTTAACCTTGCTTCAAGTGACTATCCCTAGAAAATGTTGACAGATTTGGGGAATCAAGTGTTATCGCAATGATATGAAAAGGTGGAACAAAGGGTATTGCACAAAATGTGGAACGAAGCTAGATCTCGTCGGTTTCCGTTACGGAGACCCAGTGTATAAATGCCCTAATTGTGGCCACGAAATCTGCATCCGGTGGACAAGAACGATTTAAATAGTTTGATGAGTTTTTTCTGAGAAGGACTGCGAGATTGACTCCCCTTAAGAAAGTTCGGACGCTTGGCTCTTTTTGTTTCAATCGCTTCAATAATCCGCGATAACTAAAGGTAACTAAAACTTGGTTTCCTTATGGATTATTTGTATTTTTGCAAGACCATTTGTATGAGAAGGCCTAGTGAACCTTAGAGTTCCCCTTATGGAGTTCAGTCATTTGGCCTTTATTGTATTATTAACCTAGATTCTAATTTTAACCATTTCATTGATATGAGAGTTTTCTTCAGTTTTGACTACAAGGGCGGCAATGTTTACCTTGGCATGAAGGGAGATCCATTGATGATGGACCTTCAAGTGACCGACATCGGTGGCTTATTGGACTTTTTGGAATTGCGCTTGGGTTTGCATTCTATCATCAAGTCTGATACAGAAAGACTTGTAGACTACTACAAGTGTGTTCGCGACTACATGAAGGAACATCAAGATAGTACTGAAAACCAATTGCTGGATAGTTACAATGTGTCTCCTCTTGCTGCCAGCCGAGAAATGCTTAAATGGCGCGACGCGCTTGCTGAATGCGGTTGGAATAAAGAAACGCCGGCACCAAGTCGCAGGTTGAATGTGTTACAGGGCGTTGAGATTCTTTTCTCAGAGAAAGGCATTGCCGACGTCAGTACCCGTCAGCAAGCCATCATTGGGCGATTGAAGCAGAAGAAAGGCATGATGAAAGATGTGACGTTTGTCATGCCTTTCAATCCAAGATTATTACATCCGGCTTGGAAAGAGATCTTCTCTCTTGCTGTGGATGATGGTGCCAAGATTGAACAATTATCTATCCCAGAGATTAAAGGCGATAATAATTTGGCCAAACTGAAACAATTGTTGACAGCCAAAACCGCAGAACACTTGACTTTTGACCTCGATGATGATTCTGTACGAATTTGGAATTTTAAGGACGACATGGAAGCCGAGGAGTACCTTGCTATGCTTGATGACGATGCCTTTGACGTGATTGTGCAGCCCAACACTAAATTGACAGACAATTATCTACACATGATGGGCAAACCGGTAACGGGCTCATCTGTATCAAATAGTGCGCCGCAGATTATCCAGTTGTTCTTCACTGGCATTGCAATGATGGCTCGTCCTTTGAACATCGAAGCATTAATGCAGTGGCTTTATGCGCCTGAACATCCGTTACCTCGCAATCTCAGATACCGATTGGCTAGACGTTTGGCCCAAACAGGTGGATGGATTCCCGAAACAACTGATAGTGATGATAATTGCTATCAACTCGTGCAAGAGTGGATAGAGGGCAAGACAGAAGCCGACAAAGGTCAACCAATCGATGACAAGGAGCGTGATACACGCCGATTCAAAACTTCGGTATTCCTTCCCGATTTTGAAACTGGCGATGAAAGCACGATGACATTTCAGCAACTGCACACCTTCTTGACTGAATTGGGTGGATGGAGCAGACAAAAATCAGCTATTACCGCACAGGATGATAAAGATGACACTCGCATCGCTCAGTTCACCCGCTTGTCGGAACTCTGCGAAACATTGGAGAGCCTGACCGATGACATAGAACCGACTGAACATGTGGCGTACAACGAGATAGAGAAACATGTAGCCTGCCTCTATGAGCCATCTGAGTTCATGCAGTATAGGGCACAGGCAACTTCTCGATTCGCCATTTCTTCTCCTGGTCAGGTCTCTGCTAGTGCCAACAAGGTATTATGGGCTGGGCTGCACGACTTTGTGCCCATGTTACCAGAAACAGATTTCCTCACTCCGACTGAGCGCGAGGCCCTCCTTAAAGAAGACCATATCAAGCTATGGGATGCTGACGACACGCGTCAAATACGGCAGCAAACGCTATTGTTGCCTATACTCTTCTGCCAACAGCAACTTACTCTTGTCACTGTAGAAACTGCAGGTGGTGAAGTGTTGAACAAACACCCATTGATTGTTCGCATCGAACAGCAGGTGAAGAATTTCAAAGAGCTCGTAAATTCTCCAAAGATTGACGAAAACCGTTATGTCCCAGTAAAGGCATTGTGCAATAATGGCGGAAACGAGCTATACGCAAAAATCAATAGAACCGATTTGATTAAATGGAGAGAGCATGAGAGCCCCACATCGATAGATAACCTGATACAGAATCCGATTGACTACACTTTAGAGAATATCGCTTTTATCAGTGACAATGGACAGAGCCAATTGAGTGACATTGCCAGAACGAAAGGTAATGTGGCACATGCCGTCATCCAGCATCTTTTCTTTGTACCAGGAGATACACGCAGTGGTTATGCCGATGCCATTAAGGGTCGTGTAGAAACTGACTACAAGGCTGTCTTTGATCAAGTGATAAAGGCTAAGGGAGCGATACTTTTGCTACAGGAAAATGCCATTGAACGCCGCCAACTGTTTGAGCAACTCAAGGAGTGCATAGACCACCTAATTGATATCATTGAGAAGGATCAACTGCATGTAGTAGCTTGTGAGATGAAGCTTGAGGGCAATACATTTGGCCTCCCCGACGATAATACCCCGAAGATGCACGGTTTTGCTGACATGGTTCTCGCTCGCGAGAATGGTCAACACGTTATTTTCGATTTCAAGTGGACAACGTCTAAATCATATTATCAAGGACTGTTGCAAAAGAATCAATCATCACAGTTGGCTATATATGCTGAATTACTGAGTGAACTGACCGAGGACAAGGCCTTGACCAAGGCCTACTTCCTGATGCCCCGTGGCTGGCTGTATAGCACTGATGATTTCAAGAGCTATTGGACCGAGAAGATTGTTATTGAAAACGGGTGTGAAGGAGATATCATCAAACAGATTGTCGCCTCCTACCATTATCGACGTGAAGAAATCATGTCTGGAATGATTGAAATGGGTGAAGGTCAGCCACTCGATAGTTTGAAATACTACAATGACTCTAAGACCCAAAAACTGTTCCCGTTAAAACCAGATTATAACGAAGACAGCCTCAAGAGTATAAATGGTTACAGCGATTATAAAAATTTAAAGAATTAAGGAACGATGAAGAACGTAACATATATTAGTGCCGGTGCAGGTAGCGGCAAGACTTATACATTGACAACCAAGTTGGCAGAACTGGTTTCTAAAGACAGGAATGACCCTGAACACGTTGAGCCAGAGCAGGTCATTTTGACGACATTTACCGTTAAGGCCGCCAATGAGTTCAAAGAGAAAGCTAAAGCCGAATTGTACAAGATTGGCAAATATGATGAGGCTTCACGCCTTGACAAAGCCTTGATGGGCACCGTTCACAGCGTGGCATCATCTTTGATTCAGAAGTTTTGGTACGCCATTGGTCTGTCCCCTAAGCAGGGTGTAATGGACGATAATGCCAAGGCTACTTATATCAACCAGAGCATTGCGAGTATTCCCACGGAGGATGACCTTCATTTCTTCGCAAAGTTCCGCAAGATTTTCAATGTTGTTGACGGTGACTCGCATCCCGACCACAATTTCTGGAAATCGCATCTGAAGGATATCGTGGAGAAGAGTATCAGTTTCGACATTACTGATTATTCTGCAAGTATAGACGAGTCATTAAACATACTCAAGAAACTGTGCAACGGAACGAGTATCCACATCGACCAAATCCAACGCATCACCGTGCTTGAATCACTGCGCACTGAAGTGGGACAATGCACAAACAAGAAGAGTCAGAATAAAAAAGCAAGAGTGCTCAAGGCCATTGATTCGTTATTAGAACGCAGTCGCTATTTGGACGACATTGAGTGGAACTCGGAGTTTACTAAGATTGTTGATGACGAACCCGCTCTCCCCAACGATGCAAAACCGATTCCTGTTCTTGAAGAAGCCAAACAGAAAGCTAAGGACCTGTGGTGTAGCCAAGAGGTATATGATTTGCAGGAACAGTATATCAGGATTATCTTCAGACTCGCTAAAGAATGGAACGAGCAATACAAACAATACAAGCTCAACAAACGTGTCGTTGACTTCAATGACATGGAGCATTATATGTATAAACTGCTTCAGGATAAGAAAGTGGCAAGAGAGATAGGTCACACCTACACCCATCTGTTCGTTGACGAGTTTCAGGATTGCTCCCCCATTCAGGTAAAGATATTCATGGCATTGGCCGATGTGGTCAAGAAGAGTTATTGGGTGGGCGACACCAAGCAGGCCATCTATGGCTTCCGAGGCAGTGACACGGCGCTTACCAAAGCTGTAGCCGATTCCATTACCTTAAAAAATGATAGAGATGGCTGTAAAGCGGAAACACTGGGAAAAAACTGGAGAAGTGTTCCCACACTAGTGAACGCATGCAACAAGACTTTCTCCATAATCTTCAACCCTATTTTTGGTGACAAGACTGATAAGCAGGTTTGCCTGGAATCAGCCATGGAATTGCATCCTGAAGAATTTGAGATAAAACTGGAGGATAGGGCAAAAAATCCTTTGCGCTATCTCAAGACTGCAGGAAAGATGGAAGTCAAGATCGGTGAAATGGCTCAGTATATCAAATCCATCATTGAGATGGATCATGTAAAGCCATCGGACATCGCTGTCTTGGGCCGGACGAAAGAACACCTTGATGTGGTGCAGAGCGCATTAGCCCAAAAAGGAGTCACTTTTGATCGAGAGACTTCGTTAGACATTAGCAGCAAGGCTTGCCAGTTAATGTTGGCATTGATTACGCTGACCGTGAACCCCAATGATGAACTGGCTAAAGCTGAAATTGCATATCTCACTCAGGACAATATGGGCATTGGAGCAATCATTGATTCAAAGCTGGAATATAACAATACGCCTAAAGATGAGCGAACCCTTTGGCTAAATGATACGATTATGGTCAAGCGGGTGAATGATTTGCGTCCTAGGGTAATGTGTCAAGGCATCGGAGCTCTCATGGAGACGCTGGCAGTGGAAGTGGATGTGAAGAATATCATGGAACGCTGGGAAACGCCCATCGAAGCATCTATGAATGATGTGAAAACCCTCATAACAAGTGCCTTAGCTTATGAGCAGCGCAGTAGTGAGCTGGCATTGCCCGCAACACCAGCGGGTTTTGCTGCCTACCTCGAAGAGAGTGAGAATAAACTTCCTGCCAATGAGGATGGCGTGCACATTTTGACCTACCATAAGGCTAAAGGACTGGAATGGAAATATGTGTTTATGCTCATGGATGAAAACCTGGAACCTATGAAAGTGCTGAAGCGAGGGTTCTATGGCGTAAACCATTATCGTACTGAAATGCCTTCTGAGGGCAACCTCTATCCACCAATGAACATTAGGCTGTTGCCGTGGATTTTTGGTTCGCCAAAGAGCAATGTGCCTGATGTGATTAATCAACAGTTGTTTGCTTCATCTGATTATGACCAGATCAACAGGCTGGTACGAGAAGAAAGCTCACGACTGTTATATGTCGGCATGACACGTGCCGCCGAGGTGCTTACCTTGGTGCCCTTTTACACAGGCAAAGAGTTCGATTGGTTTAGACAGTCTGGTCTCGTCACTGCTGGGAACATTGATGGTGGCGATGTCCTTGGTATCGGTGTTCCCTTTGAGGTGGTGTCAGCCGAATTCCCGGTTGATGGAGACGGAATAGAAGTAACCCAAGAGCCAAGAACATACCACATGCTTGACTACTATTCAGACCAGCCATCAAATGCGGCATTACGTACAGTGGCACCCAGTGGACTGGAGCGAAAAGCCGACAACGTGAGTGTCGTTTATCGCAGCGAGCAGTACATCAAGATTAACTCGGGCAAACTGCGTGGCCATGACTACTCTGAGGTGGGCGACTGCATTCACAATGTCTTTGCAGCCATTGAGCACTTGGACAAGGCCGAAGTGGAGCAGCTTATCCGCGCCCATGAAATGGGTGATGTGCTGCCCGATGCCGACGAAGTCATCCGTGCCTGGAACAACCTCCAGCAATTCCTCAAGAAAGAATATGGAGAGCCCATAGCCGAGTATCATGAACGCCCGTTCCGCAGCTTGCAGAATGATGGCACTGTTGTCATCGGCAGCATTGACTATGTGTATAGCACTCCCGAGGGAGCAATTTTGATTGACTTCAAGACCTTCCCCCAAGTGCAAGCCATCACAGACCCAACATCCGACCACTATGCTGGACTGTACGCAGGCCAGCTCAATGCTTATGCCGATGCCCTCCAAGCCGCGGGCGAAAAGGTCCTCAAGCGTTTCATCTACTACCCTGTCAGCGGCATGCTGGTAGAAATTAATTGACATCGTAGAACCATAGAGTAACCATATCCATCAACAACAAGCGGTTATCGCACTGTGTTGCATAGTGCGATAACCGCTTTATTATTCGAAAAAGAAATCTTGGCTTTAGTTTATGGGATTTGTCAATAATAATCGACCTAAACAACTCTATTGAGCCTGCATCTAAAATGCCTTTAACAATTGACCTCCCATGTAGAGCTCTGTATTAATTCCAATGGACAACATCTTTTATTCTTGTAGGTAGGTTGCAGAAAACGCTCGACAGCGGCGAAGGTCTTGACGTTGATTAGACAATGAGAAACGATCATATTTTTCAAATATATCAATTCCTCTACTCAACACTATTCGCCACCCGTTATCAAGAATAATGCTTCGATCGTGGTCGGCATCAAAAGCATATGTAAACTCTATATTATATTGAGCTAAATCATCTTGTATTTGGTCCAGAATATCAATGAGATCAGGGATTTTTTCATCTATCTCATTGGTGTGCAACTCTATTTGCAATCCTTCAGGTTCTTTTGCAGATTCGGTAAAAGTTCTAATGAGATCCACTAAATTGTCTATTTGGAAGATTGCTCTTACATATGGGTCAATAATAATCATCTTTCTTGCAGAACGCATATAATCACCAAATAGAGACTTATAACTAACTCCCTTTTGGTTTTCTCTAATATCTATATGCTTCATTGTGAGGCATGGTTCTGCAACACTATTCTCATCGTTCTCTTTAGATGATGGTTCTTGTTGTTGAGCATCGGAATGTTGCTCTCCAGAAAACTTGATTATTATATTGGGATTCTCGAGCCTTTCCAATGTCTCAATTTGAATTTTTTGCCCATTTGGCTTTGTGTATTCAAATTGGGAGATGCCTTGTTCTACAAAAGTAGCATCAATTATGTAAATTTGATCCTTAACTCGTTTGCGACATTCCATTGCATAATCAATGATCTCATAAGCTTCTTCTTCTGTAAATTTACCGTCTGGATAAAGTAGCTTAATAAAGCCTGAGAATGTCTTATTAATGCCGTCAATATCACGCTGGGACAGAGACTTGCTAAGATCAGCATATTTGGTAATCAACTGAGAATAGTCAACTTTCCTTAGCTCATGAAGCACTGCCGCAATATAGTCAGTAATCATGCCATAGTCATTAGAGAAGGATTCTTTCTTCAAAATGCTAACTTCCCATCCTGGATTGAACAAATGAATGCGATCAAGGAAGGCACTTTTAATAAAAGAATTGGGAATAGATTCAAATAGATGTGTATTCCTCAGCATGTAAGGAACTGTGTGCTTGGTATTACCTACAAAGCACATTGAGGCTGATGCCTCGTGTGTGCCCTTGCCACGATTAAACTTTTTATTGGCTAGGTAGTTCTGCATGATGTCAATGAGTTTCCCATCTACAGAATTCTTTGGTTGCTGTTCAAATTCATCCCAAGCGACCACATCCCAATATCCAACAAGTCCAATGAGTTCCTTATTGCCACTCATCTTGACAAATAGTCTTGCGCTTGTCACGTCACCGCCGCTAACTAAAACGCCATATGGTGAAAGTTCTTGATATATATGACTCTTTCCAGTTCCTTTAGGACCAAGTTCCACCAAATTAAAGTTGTTTTCCACATGAGGAAGAAGACGACTCAAACTGATGAATTTCTCTCGACGATTCATGACATCTGGATTCAGACCCACGGTATGAATCAAGAAATCTATCCATTCTTCAGTTGTGAATTTTCTTCGTTGATCAATATAGTCTTGAATATTAATATTAGAGATTTGAATGGGTTTTAATGATTGTATCTCCCATCTGACCCTAATGTTCTCTCCTGGAACATAGCCAACTGTAATAATGCACCAAACGCCATTGCCACTGAGTAACTTGGGATTTTGACGGACATACTGTGTTCCTATGGGAATATGAGAAATACCAAGGTTGGCAAATGATGCATGGTATTCGTCGTCCCGTTCACTCAATTGCACAGATATGTTATCTATAATGCGATAACGCCCTTGATCTCGAATCAACCCTTTTATCATTTCTGCATCTTGGCGCTGTACATAATTGTTCGTGATGACTTCCTTCACCTTTTCCACACCGATCTTGATTTGCTCTTGATCGTCGCTTGCACAGTATTGTCCTAATAAGTATTCAAGAACGTATGTTGGTACGGGTAGATTGCCTCGTACTAAAAAAGCCAAATCTTTACGAACCACCTTACCAATAAAGGCGTCCATTACTTTCTGTTGTAATTGAGAATCCATATTCTACTAAAAAATTAAAAATCAACTTCATCAAATAACCCAGACATGCTGTTCTTTACATTACGACTAATGATCGGGTTCAGCATATCATCCGCATCATATACTCGCAATTCAATAAATGCATTAGCTGCAGGAATAGAGGCTAATCTGATTGTAATATTATCATGCATTCGATCTGATACATCATCGCTTGGACTTGCTAAAGTCTTTTCTTCTAGGCTACCTGCTATCACACCATTCACAAAAATACCATACTTTATGTCCAAAGCCCGGAGCGTTGAATCTGTAGGTTCATTCTGCAGCAATGTAAATCTCACCATACCGGAAACCAGAGTAAGATTAGTGTTGCCAGCAAGGCTGACAGATACTTTTGGGCGAGTTTCTTTTCGAACATATTTACTATGAATAAGTGGAGTAATAATTTCCTGTAAGGCTCCTCCACCATGAGCAAAATTATACCCGCCGGCAGCCATCATACGATTTGTACCATTAGGAATAGCAATAAAAACATTAGGGGCAACCATCCCTGACACTGCTTCAAGATTAAACTTAGTGATTCCCATCAATGGGGTATCACTCAACGTCAAGTAGTAGCGGGTTTTCTTTTCAATATTTTGTTCCTGTACTTGATGTTTGTCCTTTTCTTTAAAGGCTTTATCCTCAAATAAGAAGCCGTGATCAGCAGTGATATACACGTCTGAAACATTAAAAGTCATGTGTATGCGATGAACCAATGCTGCCAACTGAGTAATGCTGTCCCTACATGCGGAAGTCATTTCGATAGCACTCTGGTCATGGCCTTCTTTATCAATTTTATCATGCATCACATAGACAATTGGGCTTTTGAAGAGTTCACGCATCTCATCTTGGCCAGATTCCGTCACAGTCTTGAAATCTACACACTTCGCCCCATCACGGAATTGTTGCATGTGTGCGGTTCTCTGCTCTTGTGTAATCAGACTCTTGTTATCAATCAACATGCCTATTCCATCTTGTTTCAATTCATTATGAGGAAGCAGTGATAGTTTGCAATACTTTGTCTCTGTTGGCATCATCGCTATCTGGACAGACATGTCTACGATGTGCTTTTGCTCCTTAAGCTTTTGAAGCAGTTCTGATGCGACTTCATAACGCAAAGCATCACTTATTATAACTACCTGTTTAGTGGTAATTGGATTGATGATATCACGATAGAAGTTTTCCTGTCTTGAAGCAGACAGTCGATCATAAGTCCCGCCAAAATCACGAAGACATCCAATCCACTGCTCATTTAACTCCTGTTGTTTTTGAGAATAATGAATGTCTAACTGCTTCTTTATTTGCGATATAATATCATACAATGGGCAGTCAGCAGCCTTGATGGAATAAAAACTTTCCAGCGACTTGCGGTAGTAATAATCCATCAGATAGAACTCTTGCGTATACTTCATAATATACTCATCAGGAGTATTCAAGCAAAGAGTTCCTGTATTATTTGCATTTTGATAATAACGACAGATGTTCAGAACCGTTTCCACTGTAGTTTTTGCTTTAGCATCCTCTTGCATTTTGTTTAGCAAGTTCTGCAACTTAGCTGCTGCAGCATTTGCATCTCCAGGAATAAGGTCTGTGACGATATGTTTCAAAATAGGCCAACATAGAGCGTCGGTCATCATACCATACTGTTGATCGGTACCATAAATGCGAATGATTTCTTCCTCTTTTATTCCACGTGCCAACTCCGCTACAGCTGCATGGAAGGGTTCATAGAGATTTTTGTCATTATCAACATTCACTAATAACTGATTAAAACGACTCAGGGTCAACTGGTCCTTAATCTTATACTGACGGTAATTATCGTGCTGATCTTCACTAATAAGCGCCATAATCGAGTTGTACTTGATGCTTTCTGCCACCTTGCGAACCTTTTCTGTTTGATTAACATCATATTTCTGGCCTGTGACTTGTTCAAGGTGCAGTTGAAGCGCATCGTAAGCATCTTGATTCTTCTGTAACTGGATAAAGAACTTGTCGCGTTTCTTTTCCTCGTAAAGCATCCCCAAACAAACGACACGAGCAATTATCTTATCCCAATCGAGCACTTGCTTAAGGCCGAGATATACAGAAATGAAGCAACGGTTTATATTGTCTTTTGTGAAGTCATTGCGATTGAAATAAGGCAGCATTACTTCATTGTATTTTTTCAATCGGAAATCAGAAATGTGATCGCTGACATATTTCTGTATTTCTTCAGTCTTAGGTAATCCGTATTGCTCAATGAATTCGGCATAGTCCTTTTCTGTATATATTGCATTTGCCACAAGTAAATCAGCAACAGGAAACTCCGCTAATAATGATGAGGAGGTTGGTTCTATCATCTTAAAGAGCAATACGACTTTTTTGTCATGCCAGTCTTTCTCTAGATGATACTTCAGATTGAACCAGGAATGCCCATCAAACACATGATATAGATAGCCTTCAGGCCATTGCTCGTTTTCCAATTCATCACAGATGCCACCCAGTGGGTCGAAAATGAATAGAATGTGTAGTCGCTGATTGCGAGCGAAATAGGCAAATATTCTTTCTTGGGTCGTCATATTCTAATTCTAGTTCTAGTTAATTGGAGCCAACACATCACCAAACTTAGCATAATTCACCTTTACTCCATCATCAAGGTCGAAGGCTATCTGCCTATTTGCCACATCGTGCAGACGAAGTTCATATTCTGTACATTCTTTCAGGGCTTCTCGTTTTTGATTCAACTCTCTTGTTATTGCTGCTGTTGCTACCTGATTCTCCAGATATGAGATTCTATTGTTCAGATACTCGATGTACATGAGCAGATAAGAACGAACTTTCTCGCAAGTGTAGGCATCCATTCGATGCATATAAACTAACACTTGGAACGCCGGATTGCGCCTAGCGCTTTGGAAGAGCCAATAAATTGGGCGTTTGTTATAGCGAGCTAGATGATCTTTCCAAAATTCATTCTTGAAGAATTTTTCCAGTGTCATGTTTCTGCCCAAAGTGGCATTCATATAATTAAGGTTAGTCGCAAGATTCTCATTGCCAAATACTTGTTCAATGAATTCTTTCATTCGGCGAACAGCGTTATCAGCAAACGGGGCATCTTCGTCCATCAAAGGAACAATGCCATCATCATCAATTTCGAACGGCTGACCATAAGCTTGATAACTAGCCAATTCTTCTTCTGTCGGGTTGGGGTGAGCGATATGGAGTCCCGGACGATCAAGCCGATAACGCCCCATCCAGCAACCCATCGCATATGAAATGAGTTGCTTAAGAATCACACTCTTGTCCCATATCAATTGACCATTCTCTACTTTCTTCTCTTTCTGCTGAAGTATGGTAACTTCGTCTAATGGAACATCAGGAGAAAGTTCATCCTGAAGGCCGTAAATCTCAATGAATTGACGATTGAGCTCTTCTTCATTATCATGGAGCTCAAAAAAATTAGCCGTCCATTTTTTTATATAACTATTAAGCGTTTTTTCGAGCGTCTCTCCATTCTGTCTGAAGATGCAAATTAGTGGATTCTCAACAAATTCAAACGCATCTTCATGATTTGCCCAATCTTGATATGCAATCTCTATATTTTTTTCGACGAGATTGTTGATTCTATTTGATGGTTTTAAAATTAATGGTAAAGAACCCACTGAGCCAGCTCCAAAATTCATAGTAGGATTTAGAATGTATAAGAGATTTGCTACGCAACTAGAATTCATAAATCCTAATATATATTTAATTAAGGAGTTATCAGGAAACATTGATGAACCTGCGGAGTCAAACAAAGCACCATAATCCGAGAAACGAGCAGTCGTTTTTTCTGTTGCCAATGCATTCCATGTAACTGCGTTTTTGAAGTATAGATGCTGGCTACGAAGATTTGCAGTTGACTTTCTAAGTTCCTCGCCGTCATTCTCCCATAAAACAACATTCTTGTTTGATCCATACCATTTTCGTTGTGGCTTTCCGCCTTTATTGTATGGGGCCCATTTGAAAGAATTTGACACAAACTGCTCAGAACTATTCTGACGTATGCCAATTTTATATTTTGAAGGTTCAAACCATAATCTCAAAAATATATCATTATCGCCAGTATCCATCCCTTTTTTTACCGGTATAACTGAACTAATTTGATCATTAGCAAATGAGTTAGTCAATAATTCCGAAATCCAATATACAATTGGATGTCCTGGGATTCTATTAAAAGTATTTTGAGGAATTCCTACAAATTCTTTTTCTCGTTCTAAGAACATTAATTCTTTAGAATTACAGCAATCTCCGTCAACTAATCTGTAATAAGTTGCTTTTGAGATATTTGTCGGTGCGTATTTAGTAATAATGAATGATGTACTTTGTACGACCTCTCCATCTAATTCATCAAATAATCCTGGTCCAAGATGAATCATTGAATCAAAAGAATACTTTGAAATAAGTGTGTTCCTAAGCTCGAGAAAAGAGATAATGAACATCCAATTCTGCATATTAATCATTCCATATTTGGCTTTAGAAGAAAGCCTATTAATGGATACATCCATAAAAACTGCAAACAAGTCAGTTTTGGTATTTTTATACTCTTTTTTGGCATAATTCTTTAGATTATTGTTCATGTGACCAGAACCCATATAAGGTGGATTCATGCATATGGCTGCGTACATATCAGTTAGCATCATCATCAAATCTAATGACTTGACAATCTCAGCATCTGCATTTTCTTGTAAGCGATAGTTTACAACCACATCGGCGATAGCCTTTCGTGTTACATTTGAAAAATTAAACTTCATGATGGACCCAAGCTCATCTGCTTTCTCCATTAGTTTAAATGCATCTGAAATCTCCATCTTGATAGCATCGTTATAATCGAGGAAGAGCTTGTCAACTATGGGCATCGCACAGTCAAAGGAAATAGAAGGCATATCCAACACTTGAGGCATCACCTCGGCATTAATGAATGACTCGTCTTTCTGACAGGCTTTCAGCAGCAGAGCAAATGTGGAAAGTTGTGTAGCACGAGTATCAAGGTCAATACCAGCCAGATTGAATTTGAATATGCTTTCAATGGCATCACGACTACCGTACCATTTCTCTTCAGTATATATACGATAGAGCATGTCAAAAAACTCGCCAAGTATATGTCCTGAACCGCAGCTAAAGTCTGCACATCGCAAGTCTTCAAGTTTCTCAAACTCGAAGATTGGATGCTCACCTTCGCTTTGCGCCACCAGATACTTCATATCATTTGCCAGGTTGGTGTTTGGATTATTATCGAGATATATACGCCCTAACGTATTTTCCACCATATACTTCACAATCCAGTTTGGCGTAAATATTTGTGTTGCGGCTTCGACCTCTTCCACATGCCATTCACCGGTGTTTTTGTATGCTGCTGTTTTGCGTTCCGATATATAGAACTGATACAGCCAACCTATCAACTCCGTCTGCTTGTAGTCATCGGTTGTTATATACTCCGTATTGTTGAGCATATCCACAAAACCATTCTTGGCAAGAATATTGTTAGGCAAGAGTAACTCGGTATAATCATCAATACGACCGAATATTTTACGCAGTATGGGCGTTGATTCACAAAAAGCTGAAATCAAGATAGAAAATTGTTCTGTTGTTTTCGTGTCGTCTTGAAGCAGGCGATTAAGTTCTGCAGTAGCAATTTCATCCATATTTATGGGAAAAATGCCATGACGAGCATCATTCACTATAGATGGGGTGTTACTGTCATCAACAAAATCGAGGACATTGGTTATCAACTGCGTTTCTTGATTCTGTAGAATGCGGATGGCTACCAAACGATTAAACCATGTATATGCCACTTCTTCAAAGACGGCTTCAACCCCTTTTTGTTGAATTGCCTGATGTAAAGCATTCCACTGATTAAAGAAACGGGTACCAGGGATAATACGACCATTAAAATTCGTGTCATTATGTGCCAACACTGGCATTTGCGCTAGTGTGACGTGTCCTTGCGTATCAAAACCGAGTGTTGAAATCTTGTTGATAACACCTTGCAACAATATGTTTCGTGCTGCAATTGCAAATTTCTTGATCTGTGATGTGTCCATATAGTGCTAAATAATTACATGATGATTACTGCTTGTTTACCTTCGATAAGCTTTTCCATAATTTGAGCTTTGATGTCTGCAATGTAAGCGTCAACTTCATGCTCATTACGTAACGTCTTATTTGGAGTTACCAGTTTAACAGGTTCTATCTTGATTGTTTGGCGAGGAGTTGACGGTTGTACGGGTTGAGATGTATGCTTAAGATTCTCCTTAGACGGGAGCGTAGCAGATTGCTCTGTTTCCTTCTTGATACGATCGTTATGCTCATCAATGATTAACTTTACCCACTCACTGTAGAAGTCTTGAGTGTTAGCATTCTGTTTCAGCAGAAGCAGATTATCCTCTTTTTGCTTTTGTTCAATAATCTGATCCATCACAACAAGATAATCATGCTCTATACCATTCTGATCGCAAATGCTATAGAGTTGTTGATACACCAGTTGATATGCTGCCACTATTTGTTTTTTGCACTCAGTCTTCTGAGTGTCAATAGCTTTTTCTACTTTTTGCATCAACTGTCCGTAGGTCTGCATCGTTGGTAGTGGATCATCCTTAATAGCTTCTAGTGCCTGGACGCTTTGTTGTTTGTCATCGGGCAAACAGGTAAAATTAATCCTATTACGATCAATGAAATCTAGAACCTTCCGGTAATTCTGTATCTGAGTATCAACAAATCTAATGCATTTCTTTGCTTCTTCGATAATGTAGCGACCATCAACATTTTCACTAATGATTTTCTCAAAGAAACACTGGGGATCTCGTATAAGCTTCCAACTTTCCATCTTATTGATGGCATTAACTATAGGCTCAGCAAAGGGATATGTACCCGCGATTCTGGCCTTATCGTTGTACTCTGCAATCTTGCTCTCAAGGCTATCCTTGTCCTGCCCTTCACGACAACGGCGGCAAAGCTCACGGCCATCGGTTGTCGCCTGAAGATTAGCTAGCCCAAATATATTATTCCATGCTGAAAGGAAGTTATTGATGAGTTGTTGAGGGATAATCTGAGCTGGACGTAGGGAGATGTTACTGAGCTGAGAGTCAATATTGCTTGCTATATATTTAGTATCAACATCTGTACTATTGTTCATCACGTAGTCATACTGGCGTCGGCGGACCAATTCGTTAACAACATAAAGAAAACAATGTTGCGTCCAACCATAAGGCGCCTCAACAAAAGTATTGTAAAGCTCTCGTAGTGTAATTTCATGTGTGCGAGCAGCACGATTAACAACAAGAAGCACTTCGTTTTCAGCTTCTGACATTGGGTTTAATGCAGAGTACTCATCGTCTAGTATTGGACGAAGAATTTTAGTACGCAATTCGGCCATAGTCTTTGGCATAGTGGCACTTTGAACCATTCCTGCCTTATTGTAAAGCAGTTTGAAGTGGAGTTCGTAGGCTTTGCGCAAACGATCAGAAGTCTTGAGGCTACCAAGGTCAATCGGGGACAACTCGTTCAATCCAGATGCGACACTACACTTATTGAAAATATCAATAAGAGCAGGTTCGATATAGGTCTTAAACATGTCAGATGCACGACGCTCAAAGTCTTCAATCACATTACGAGTTTTTACATCTGAAATGCTGTTTTTTGTGCCTACCACTTTTTGCACTTTGCAGTACCACTCTAGATTCTTAATGAGGGACTTATCATTAGCATAAAGCGGATAAAGGAAGAATGTCAGTTGGTTATTACCGATATTGTTATGCATCACATGTTGACTCAAAGTATCTTGCCCAGAGTCAAAGCAAAAGTCGACAATAATCTCCTTATTGCCAGGATATAACTGATGGTCGAGAAATTGGTATCGGAAAGCGAAATCACGTCCAAGGTATTTTTCCTTGTTCCTCATTGCTCCGAGCATGGTGATGAACATCTTCTGAAGCTGTTCTCCTTTATATTGATTATCTACTGGTTGCGACTCAATGTTTTTTGCGACCTCACGTTCTGCCTCTGTAAAGAAACTAAAACTTTCGATACTCTGATCATTCTTATCAACACGAAGGATATGATGGTCAACAAGGAAGTCCGTAACGGCTTGTATGCGGTTCTTTAGCTGAAGTTTATTCTCATCGATGTTATCCATCATAAGAATCGTGAGGTTATCAAGGGTCGCAGGAAAAATCTTGCGATCCTCTGTCAATAAGTTACAGATCATGAACAGAACACTTACGACCCGATTGCCAAACTCAGGATCAGAATAATACCTCACTACGTTGCGGGCATTTTCTATTGCTCTTGTACCTGTATTCTGAAGTGAATTATGGAACATCGTGTTATAAAACTTGTCAAAGGAGATGAATTTGCCCACCTCTTCGTTGCAATTGGCCTTAGCTGTTGCATGAGTCACTCGAATGATGGAACGGGAATTGTCCTTTACTTCTTTCATAACGAAACCAAGAACTTGGAATGCCTGAAAAACCTTCAGAATAAGATCAAGCTGGAATGGCACAAATGGATAATAGCCTACAAATGATTCTTGATCTTTAAACCCTTCAAATCCCACAGGTAAGTTATATTGTGCCTCTAATGCGGTTTTCTTTGTTCGATAGAGGTTTACCAAATCTGCTACAACTTCAGGTCTCTTATCAAGAATACGCTGCTGGGTAATGTATTTAGCACTTGTGGATTCAAGTGACTGTCGCACCTCAAATCGCCCCATGATTTTACCATATTCTTCTGTCGTCTTCTGAATATGACAATCGGTGATAACTTGCTCTAGATTTTGCTGTGCTGTACAGATAATCCAAACACGATTGTCGCAAACCTCTGAACAACGTGTGATCAGCTCTTGAAGTTGCCCCAAGAATGAATGATTGCCATTAATAAACATACTCACTTCATCAGCTAGGAATAGTATTCGGGCATCTTTCCCATCATTGGGAAATTTATTCAAGTATTCCTTGAGTTCATAAGCGAATGTATCTGTACTAATTACATCTTTTCCTGTTTGAATAGCGGCACGTATAGCAGCGTAATCTAGATTGGGAGCCAGTTTTTTTGCTTCGTCAAGTGCAATATTTAATCTCCTCCCTCTAAGAGCAGATGCTCCAGTCGGAGTTTCCCAATCAAAGTTCAATTGTTTCATTCGGTCATGCCACTGAGAAAGAACACCCTCTTCATCTAAAGCCTTTTCAAGATGTTGAGCTAATGTAAATTCAGTATAGTTATATCCTCGCATCTTATTGAATAAACTCCAAAAAATACTAAGGAAGGTGTGCTTTTGCTGCTTGTCGTTATCATCTTTATAGGTTAAAAGGTTAATATTGCAAGTGTTTAGGTTCGCATCATTTACCCATCGAGCGATATCTTTAAAATTATCACTTGAGGGAATAATATCATGTGTCTTATCAAAAGTATCAATAGCCTTTACGGCTTGAGAAAGACGATTAAGAGCCCTCTTACTATATGTGGGATTGATGCAATAGCTAAGGTATTTGAGAAAATGAGATTTTCCTGATCCATAATATCCATCAACCCAAATGCCTACATGAGAATGCTTTTTAACCCACTCACCTTGATTATTCAATGTTTTTGTATCTTTGATTGTGAGAAGAAGGTTATACATGTTATTGATAATGTCATCAGTGAAGACATACTCATCAATTTCTGTGTTTATTGTGTTCTCGCTATCATCGGTAATGGACACGGCGGGATTAACTTCTCTTTCAATCTTATTGTTATAAATATCCTTCAGTTTCATATTATAATAGTGTTTAATTGTTTGACTCTAATTGATTAAGCAGGGTTGCTCTATATGCATGCATATCATCAAGTTTGCCAAAGAGGCTAAAAGAATTATCTTTACTTTCTCCAGGGTAGAAAAGAATCATCTTATACTGGTCAACCTGATTAAATTGCTCCATACATGTGAGAAATACATTAGCACGTAGATATGGAAACATACTTCCTATTCCATAGACAAAGATATAAGGTTTTGCATTCCCTGCGGTCTGGTCTTCCAGATGCTTTTTTATGCGCTGTTTGAGAAACTGGCAGAACTCTTTTGAACGTGCGTTGTTGCACAACTCAGTAAAAATGTCCTCTGGATACTCGTTCTCGCTTTCGAGTGTATCGGAAAGAACGGTAGTGTCACCTAGAGGGGTCTGATCCATAAAAAGGCAGAATTCTTTGAACAAATTTAATGCTAACACATCAACAAAGACAGCCGGACGAGCTAGTTTATCGCAAAAATCAACGATATTATCACGCATCTCATATTCTTTGTTGGCATCATACAGATAGATGTAAAAATTGTACGCAAGATTACCATTTTCGGCATCTTGAAACTCTGGGGTGCAGAGCTTATCATATAGCTGCTGTATTGTCATAACTGTTTGTATTATTATATCAAGCAAGCCTCAAGGAACCAAATCTCACCTTCATCGTAGAACCAGGATGCATCCAAAAGACGAACAGGAGATAGATTCCGATCTTTGCGGGAAAGAATACCAACTTGAACAAGCACTGTTTGATACCAAGAAGCAATCTTCTCATAAGTTTCCTCTGACCATGAGTCAACAAATTCGTCTTGTGAAGCTATGTTATATATTTCCATCATTAAATCATCTCCGCTTAACGATTTGTCAATGGAAAGCCACTGCTTTTGCACAACATTCTGATGAAGGTCTTTGAGAATTTTATAAGCACATAAAAGTGAGTAAAGCAATGCAATTCGCTTGTCATCTTCCGAGAGGGCTTGATAATACTCCCAAAAAGAACGCGGAACCGCATTAAATCTTTTCTGCAATTCAGAAACACAACGCTTGCGTGTGTTCTCTGAGTTCATCATCAAGTAGCGGTTTTCACGTACTTCTTCTTTTATAAGATCTTTCCCATTCGGCTCCAAAAGTAATGGAAGAACAGCATTGAATTCATTAAAAACAAAGCCGCAACCAGTCATTGATGCAGAATACTGACTATTTGTTTTTTTCATCTGTTTGTTAAATCGTTGGGTTTCGGTTTATTGTTTGATTCTCTAAAAAAGTCATGAAATTGCAAGCGCAAATATAATAAAAATATCATTAAATCCAGCCAAAATCAATAAAAACATATCAAATCAGGCCCAAAACGTGAAAAATGCGGTAATTGTCAGGGTATAACCTTATCTCTGTAATGATGAAAATGGAGATAATAACGGTATTGTCTCCTTATTTGTAGAATGAACAGATATAATTTATTCAAATTCAATTAAATATTTATGGAGAAAGAAAAAGAAAAAATTAGAGTGATTCGTGTTTTTGACAATACTGAAGACTCCATTAACGAGATCCACAATCATGAAGAAGACCATGATATGTCTTTAGCACTAAGTGAAACAGATTTTTTGAGGAATGTCGCAATTCGTATGTCCAATTTCATACTAAAATATGAAGCTGGCCTAATATCAAAAGATGACTTGGATTTATATCTAGTGAAGAAGGATTGTTTAAGCAATGTCAATCCTTTGGGATTCAACTTTTTATTTGTGTCTAGCATCAATAACTGCGGTTACATAAGTAGGCCCTATTATATTGATGAAAAAGACTTGGATGACACTTTTTCTAAGATACTGGAATTATATTTCGAACTGTCCATAATGTATTCGTTTGATAGCATAATCGACCAGATACAGAAAATGGTTACGGATTTTAAGGCCGCTCATGAAGACTTTGATAAAATGAGCACGGGGGAGAGATTGGAGCGTTTTTGGTCATGGAATCGAAATGATGAATATATGGAGGATGTCTTTTTTGAAAAGCATCTTGACAAATGTAGAACTATATATACGATTCTAAATCATGAACATAGAAGTAAAAAAGGAGGACATTAAGAAAATTGGAAATACAAAATACAATGAAGGTGGATTCCTGGCGATAATGTGCGACGGAGACACTTGTAACATTGAAGAGATTCTATTGAGATCCATATTGAAGTGCTTCGGCGATGATTGCAAGGTCATTAAGACTGAGGACTTCATATGGGAAAATGATGAGGGAGAAGTAGTTTGCGAAATTCTGTATGTCACAAACCTACCGTATGAGTTATTTGAGAAGATATGATTCAATTATTATTGCAAGCGCTGTTCTCTACTATGCCAGAGACAGCGCAACAGCCGGTGACCGATTTCCGCAAATTGTGTCTTGAGGCTGAGAATAAAAAGTTAGATGCGGCACCGGATGATATGGATGACGGGCAACAACCGGTTGACCCATATGCCGATGAGATCAAAAGACTAGAGGCA
>Ga0247611_10003947_pt1 | contig 21294 bp, 20 predicted proteins | sample 177DNAGHGhighgp2_FD_192422 | JGI IMG/M metagenome (GOLD analysis project Ga0247611, IMG submission 192422) | Sheep rumen microbial communities from Palmerston North, Manawatu-Wanganui, New Zealand - 1770 DNA GHGhigh gp2 | ecosystem: Host-associated > Mammals > Digestive system > Stomach > Rumen...
ATAATGTTGAAGCCGAAAAGTGGCAACAGGAAATAGCTCTACAATGGGACACCATTGAGCGCGAGTTGCACGATGAGGATTTTTGGAACTTCCTCACCCGTGAGAGAAGCGACAACTATTCATCACGCATTGACCTCATCTTCCATTTCATGGTGCCAGAAGACGAGCGTACTCAAGACCCATATAGCACCTTCTACTACTTCAACACCAAGACAGATTTACAAGAGTATTGGAAGGAGGTCTTGAAGTATTACTATCGCCTAAAAGAGTGGTACAAGAAGCCAAATCTTTATCACAAGATTGGTTATCTTGTCGCCTCTGGCCACATGACCATGGATGAGATTGTTGCTGCAACGACGTATCCTGTTGAGTTGCGAAAGAGTGAAATTGAGCAGATGTTAGATGAACAGATTAAGGAGAGCATCAATTTCAAAGTGCCTTATGGCGAGTTGAGATACGATACAGCCAAAGGCTATGCAAGCATCAGCCGATTACTGCTTTTGTTCAACGTGGTTTCAGTCATGAACAAAGAAGGGGCCCGTTTCCCCTTCAAAGTGTACAACACAAAAGAATGGTCACTTGAGCACATCCATCCACAGCACCCGGAAGAGATGAAGAATGATCGAAAACTGTGGCGCGAGTGGGTGGAGAACCATTTGATTTCCATTCAAGATCTGAATGAGGAATCAGATGAGAGCAAAAGGAAAAAAGAAGCGTTGCTCGGTGATATGAATACATTCTTGGCCATTCCTGAAGCAAGCCTGACTGCTGAGATGTTCAACACACTTTCATCACGTATTGTGTCTGCTCTATCCTATGAAGGAAGTGTGGATCTGACCCATTCTCTTTCGAACATGGCATTGCTTGACAAGAGCCAGAATTCAGCTTTGAGTAATTCTGTGTTTGACGTGAAACGAAGACAAATAATTGACTTGGACCGGCGAGGTGAATATATTCCCTATTGTACTAGAATGGTGTTCCTCAAGTATTACACCGAGCATGCTGACGAGAAACAGATGATTTATTGGAGCGAAGATGACCGTCGGGCATACCTCGTTGCGATGAATCGTGAACTTAAACCCTATTTAGCAAATCAGATAGAATTATGATACAGTCAACACCGCATAATTTCAAGGATATCTTCACCTGGAACGAGGACGGCCAACAAGTGGGCGGCATCGTTATTCCGATTATACAGCGTGATTATGCACAAGGGCGTACGAGTGATGAAGTGACGATTATTCGTGAGCGTTTTCTGAATGCGCTTTATAATGCTCTTGTCAAAGACCAGAAACAGACTCTTGATTTCATTTATGGCAACATTGAAACCAGCAAACTACGAGGTAAAAATACTCACGTTCTCACTCCTCTTGACGGTCAACAACGACTGACAACACTTTTCTTGTTGCATTACTACATCGCCAAGCACGAAAACATTGAAGAGGATCAATATGCATTCCTTCGCTTTTTCTCTTATGAGACTCGTTCTGGTTCACGCGATTTTTGTGAAAAACTGGTGGACTTCAACCCTGATTTTTCTCAGCCGGAGTTGAGAAGTCAGATTGAAGATGAAGCCTGGTTTCTGCTTGAATGGGAAAGTGACCCGACTGTGCAATCAATGCTTGTCATGCTGGATGCCATTCATGAGCTTTTCAAGGACACCTCAGGTTTATGGGAGAAAATTACTGGTGATGCCATCACATTCTATTTCCTACCCATCAATGAAATGGGCCTCACCGATGAGTTATACATTAAGATGAACTCTCGAGGTAAGCCATTAACCCAATTTGAGCACTGGAAAGCCGAATTGGAATTGTCATTGAAAGATGTTGAAGAGGCTTTGTCAAAACAAATAGCTCACAAAATCGATACCGATTGGACAGACTTGTTGTGGCCATACCGTGATAGCGGAACTGGCGATGCTGAAGCTGACAGTGTGATTGATGATGAGTTTCTCCATTATGTTCATTTTGTAAGCGACATCATCTGTTTCAAGAATGGCATGGCTGAAATCGAAAAGGATTTTGATATCATTAAGCAGCTGTTCTCAGTTGACTGTGATAAAGCCAATGAGAATGCAGAGTTTCTAATCAAACTATTTGATATTTGGGTACAAATAGAACCCACATCACCTGAGCGCAAGAAGACCAAAATCTTAGATTTCTTCAGCCACTATTTGTCTTCGACCCATCAAGCGAATCGGGTGGTGGTTGGTAAAGAAACAGATCTTTTCGCCGAATGTTGCCGCAATAGCGGTTTACATGAGGGTAACCGCCGCAAGTTTGCCTATAATCGTTTCCTTCTGCTATATGCCTTCGTCCTATTTCTTCAGAACCGAGATAGAATCACAGATGAGCAGTTTACGCGTCGTTTACGAATGTTGAACAATCTGGCAGCGAACTCTCGTGATACTATGCGTGATGATTATATCAGTGGACTGATGCGTCAGACTGAAGAAATCATCATCGAAGGAATCGCTAAAGAATCCACTGAGGGTAAAGATCACTTTAATAATACCCAAATGCGTGAAGAAGCAGAAAAACTGCAATGGACAAATGAACATCCAGAAAAGGCCGAAATGCTTTTCCGCCTTGAAGATCATCCGTATCTGAATGGTCATATAGCTTCGGTTGGTCTAGAGCATGTTGATTGGTGCGACCGTTTCTATAGCCTCTTTGAACAAGACCTGAATGAGGTAAATCGTGCTTTACTGTCTCTCGGAGATATATTTGTCGAAGACTCGTTCCGTTATCAAATAGGAACCGCTGATAAGCGATTGGCTACCGGTGTCTGGCGCGATATACTCGGCCCTGTGAAATTGCAAGACAACCTCAGTAAAATGCTTCAGGACTTATTGTCTATGCATGAGGAGTTCACCGATAAAAAGTTGCAGGAAATTTCCTGGAATTATCTCCAATCCGCAAAAGAAATGCCTGTAAGGTATTATCTCGTGAAATATTCCCAGATGATGCCGAATCGATGGGGTAAATATTATTGGCGAGGCCATGATGAAACGGGACGTGATACATATCATGTACTAATGATGATGACAGAGTTCAGTACAGGTGGAATGAATTACGATATCTTCCTCAAAACACTTTATGAAATCGCAGGAGGCGAGACTGTTGGCCTACAAATCGGCGACTATTCCCAATGGGAGTACAACAATCATGGTTTAGACAAACTGATACTTCAGAATCAAGGTTTGTATTTAACCTTGAACAATAATCAATACTCGGTTTGTAGAATTGAGAATGATGAAGTTGTAGAGACCTATGATATCCAGCAGAATATTGATGGTATCGATATAGAAGATCGAGTTCTTGCTGGTCTTAGGTTGCTTAACAAGTATCTGCACATCTATGATGAAGATGCGATACGTCAGTATATCGGCAAGTGCCAGTGGACATTTGCCAAAACGATGCCTCAGTGGCCGCATGAGTACATTGTCAAAGAAAAATGCTCTCTGACAAAGGAAGAGTTTGAGCATTTTGTCTGGACTCAACGTGTGCTGGGCAAAGTAGAAGATTGGCGCTCTTATCGTCAGCCGTATTTATATATTGACGGGTATAAATACTGGACCATGGGCTGCGAGTTAGAAGCGACAACAGTTATAAATCGAGCTAAGGTTGACTGATTATGAAGATACCGACTTTATTTAAGGAGTATATATGGCTAATTGAGACGATCAATCGTGCAGGCAAGATCACGTTTGCCGAAATCAATGAGCAGTGGAAACAGAAGGAGGAGAGTGGTGGACTGGAGTTCTCCAGGACTACTTTCAATCGCCATCGTGACGCCATCATGGATATGTTCGGTGTCATCATCGAGTGTGACCGTCGGGATGGCTACCGGTACTATATCGAGAATAAGGAGGTGCTGGAAGAAGACAGTGTTCAGAACTGGTTGTTCTCGACGTTGAGCGTGAGCAATATGATGGACAAGAACATGTCGTTGCAGCACCGCATTCTGTTAGAGAGCATCCCGTCAGGCGACCAGTTGCTGCAGCAAATCATCAAAGCGATGCGCGATGGCCGTCGTATGTTGATAACCTATCGCCGTTATGGTGCCGCCTCGGCCAACTCGTTCTCGACCGAACCCTACTGCGTGAAGCTGTTCCGCCGCCGCTGGTATGTGCTGGTTAAGTTGGCCCGCCCGCACTACCCCCAGGGCAACGAGCAGCAGGACGATGGTTTCCTGGCCGTCTTCTCGCTTGACCGCATCGAGCACATCGAGTTGCAGAAGACCAAGTTCACGATAGACCCGTCGTTTGATGCGGCCGCCTATTTCAACGAGTGCTTCGGTATCGTGGTAGCCGACGGCACCCAGCCTGAGCGTATAGTGTTGCGTGCCTATGGCCTGGAGCCGCACTACCTGCGCGACCTGCCGCTGCATCAGTCCCAGAGGGAACTGGAGACGACCGAAGAATATACCGACTTTGAATTGGTTATGAGACCAACGACCGACTTCAAGGCGCACCTAATGTCACGTGGTCGGTGGCTGCAGGTAATGTCCCCGCAGTGGTTGGCCGATGAGATTCAGGAATGGCTTCAAGCGGCCCTTGATACTTACCAAAACAGCCAAAAAACGCAAGAAAAATGATATTTTTCTGAAATATCTTCAACCTGTACCGCATGGTGGTACAACACGCCCATAATTTTGCATCGTCAACAAGAAGTATTAACGCTTTAAAGATTCAAGATTATGGAAGCAAAGAAGAAATTTTTCATGGATTGCCATTTGGCTGGTCGTAAGTATCACGATGCTGACGAAGTATGGGACAAGCTCAAGGTGGGCACTTTGCTCCAACTGGAGCGCGACCTTGACAACCGCTATGACCCTGATGCCGTAGCAGTGATATACAATGACACGGAACTTGACGAGTCGTTCTGCATCGGTTACATTCCGCGTACCGACAACGAGACGCTTGCCGCCTTCCTTGAGATGGGTTGGACTGACGCTTTTGAGTGCCGCATCAGCAAGATCAACGAGAATGCCCATTCTGAGTATCAGGTTTACTTGACCGTGAAGATTAAAAGAAACAAACAATAAAACGATCACAACTATGCAACAAGAAACGAAGATTTTAGACCTTGGTAACGGACGCAGCATCAAGATGCCCGTGAACTACCAGCATTTCATTCTCGACTACTCTTCCAATCCCGAGAACAAGGGATGGGACCGCGAAGAGGTCATGCATATCCTGCGGTGCGTCCAAGAAGGCCATATCGAGGAACTCGAAATGGACGGCAATCTGATGAATGACATCGGCACCTTCTTTGAGGATGGAGTCTGTGTCAAGCAGGACATTGAGATGGCCGTCTATTGGTATGAGCAGGCTATTGAGAGCGGTAACGATCTTGCACGCAGCAACCTTGCCGATGTTCTTCGTAAGGGCACCCAAGGTTATCCCAAGGATTTGAAACGAGCCTTTGAACTCTACCAGGCATGTGGCTTGCCTTATGCCCATTATCGCGTCGGTGAGTTTCTGGAGCATGGTTGGGGCGTTGCTCAAGACCTTGATGCCGCAAAGGCCTACTACCGCCAAGCTTATAAAGAGGGCCATGCCCTTGCCAACAAGAAACTCAAGGAATGGAACTTCCTTGAATAGAATTAGGACCCTTTAATAGAGCATTAAGATGAACACAGTATTGAATATTGTAATTGCTGTGGCTGCTCTTCTCTTGATCGGTGTTGTACTCATTCAGAAATCAAGAGGCAACGGAGTTGTCACTCAATTTGACGGTTTTGAGAAGAATTTAGGTGTTAAGACCACAGCAAAATTCTTTGAAAGGGTGACATTCACTCTTGGGGGAATCATCCTTGTTGCAAGTATAATCAGCACCTTTGTAGCTCCATAGTTGGGTTGATAAAACATCAATTGGAAAATGAGTTCTCTGATCAACTCCACAAGGTCAATCAAGCTCACATTCCTTGTTATAGCAATGATGTCGTTTTACAGTGCTGATGCAGATGCCTTTTCAAGAGGTTTATTTAAAGAGACCAATATCAAGGAGAAAGCATTTGGATTGACCTTGGGCGTCGTCGGTTGGCAAGACGATCAGCCGACGCCGGCCATTGGATTTAGCCTTCAGTTCTTTGGCGTTTACTTTGATTTGATGGGATTACCAATCAATCATCGTGACGACGTAGGAACCGAAACCTGGATTGACGAAACCAGTTTTGCTGCCCACATTGGCTACCAGTTGCCAATCACCAAAACGGTTCGGATTATCCCCATTATCGGTGCCGCTGACTGCGGAACGGTAACAGTAAACGGTGCCGTGTGGCATTTTGAAAATGGCCATATCGTCAACGACACCAAATATAATGGTGATGGAGGCGGAGGACTAGATTATGGCGGGATTCTTGTCATTCACCATAAGAAGTGGAACTTCTCGGCCACCTATACGAATCACACCGTTTATTTTGCAGCCGCAATCACTTGGGGCAACTAGAATTACTATTGATTATGACGATAGAACAGGTTTATAACTACTTTAAAGACAAAGAAGATGTGCCATGTCCTCTGACTGAGCGATTGGTCGGTGCCGGTTACCAGCAGAAGGATGGCGGTTACATCAAACGTGCCAAGAAGGAGGGACTGGAGATTGACTTCACCAAGAACCGTCCCTCCCAGTATTGGCATTTGATGACGTTTTGTTCCATCGTTCCGATGACTACGAAGTTCACCAGAACTATCCAGTGCGGCGAGCTGATCTTTTGGATGGCAGAGGCATCAGGCAGCGTATCACTAGATGCTCTGGAGGAGATGGTTGATACCATTGCTAACGGTGCCATCGGTTACAACGGAAACCGTCCCATCTATGACAGAAGGCACTGGAACAAAGAGATCCAGCGCCTCTGCTTTGATGCCATCGTGACAGCAGTTGAAGGACTAAGATAAAACTTCCTGACTGGCTTTTTAGGAAGTCAATTAATACTCTCATTCTATTCGGAAAGATTGACGAAGAATACTCAAGACTCATCAAAAAGAGTTTTGATGATGTCAAGATAAATGAAGGATTCTATGACAACGAATGAAATTAGGAGGGTTTATGGCCCTCCTAATCATTTCCTGCCTCTTGCAATACTACATGCTTATTTGTTTAGACGCAACTCCATGACGTCCTCAATGGCTGTGAACATGGACTTCACTTCGGGAGTTGAAACGGGTCCCGTTTTCATCATCTCACGGGCCACTGCTGGCGCAGAACTGGAGATTGATACACTGCCATAAGATACCATGTAAACCACTTGTGAATTGATTGTTGTGAGTTGCAAGACTACAACATTCTTCTCATCTGGAGTAGCGTAAGCAAAGTAGTATTCGTTTGAGTTCTGGGTAACATAAACATAGCGTTCGTTCAAGAACGCCGCCAGTTCATCAGTGCTCACACTTGAAGTGAACAGTACTACTGTCGAGATATAAAGGCCACCAGATCTGAACATATAACCAGTAAGCGCTTCACGGTATTTGCCTTTGTAGAAGATGTTTTCATCGTCTTCACTCTGCAGAGTGTAGCCAGACATGAAACTCTTCACCGTTGACTTTGAAGCGCCCCATTTCAGGCATGGTTCCTTAAAGGTATTGTATTTGCCGGTCACGGTTACCTTGAATGATTTTGAGCCGTTGCGGATGGTGGTCTCGCCGACACGCTCGGCTGTCACAATACCGTTGGACACACTTGCGATGAGTTGATTGTCCGAAGTCCAAACACCATTTTTGCCAGGGATGGTATAGGTTTCGCCGGCCATCATGGTTTTGTTAGGATAGTTCGGTTCGTCTTCTTTGTCGCTGCCACATGAGACGAATGCCAGTGCAGTGAACACAACTGAAAAGATAATAAGTAAATTCTTCATGATAAAATAAGTATTAAAATGGTGAAACAAGTTTATTCTGCACTGCAAAATAAATGCGGCGATGCACCATATCGTGGTACACCGCCGTATATATTTCAAAACGGTAGAAACTGTTACAGTCTTTGATTATGTCTGATACAGTTCGATTAGTTCAGAATAGAAGTCAATGAGTGTGCGACGCAATGAAAAGTCATCGACAGGGATTTCTCCGCTTTTGGTCTGGACGATGCACTCTGAGATGAAATCGGACGGTGAGGTCTTGAATGAAGCAAGCCATCGGAGTTGCACACTGTTTTGCGGGAAGTTGCCGTAGCCCAGAGTTTCCCATAGGAAATAGATGGGCGTTTTAAGCGGCTCAAGACTTGCCGCAAGAGACTGCTGGAAAGCTTTCGGTGGGCCGATAACCTTCCTTATCTTCTCTTGCTCCTCGCATATAGAGACAATTAGGGTCTTGAGATGCTCTCTGCTTGGTGCTTCCTCCATAATGGGTTAGGGGACGGGGTGGTCGGGTTTGATCTTGAAAGTCACTACACCAGTATAGTCGAGGAATTCTTCAAAATTGCGATCCTCACCAGTCTCTGGATCCTTGCCCATCAGATAGCAGTCACCGCCAACGACATCATACATGCCTTCGCCATCGAGATCTTCAATCTCTGGAATGTCTTCCGCTATTAGGATGTGTATGGTGTCAATTTTCTTGATGTCCTCCATCTTCAGTGATTCAAAGGGATTATCCTCATCAATGTAGGTGTCCCATTCCGGGAAGAAGGCGTCAAGGATTTCGGCGTTTAGTTCAAACGTGATTTCGTCTTCTTTACCGTTGTCGAAAAGATCCATCCAGTCCCAGAAATTTTCGACCGTAATAACTATTGTATTACCTCCTCTGTCAATTAACATAGTCGTATAACTTTAAGATAAGAAATTATTTATTCTCTTCCTTTTTCTCATCTTTGGCTTTTGTTTTGTCGCCATATTCTTTTGCCTTCTCGGGATTTTTATCGCAACCTATTCCATTCTCGTAAAAGTATGATAAGATACCACAAGCATCAACATTTCCCGCATCAGCAGCCATTTTCATATAAACAAAAGCTTGACTTTTATCTTGTTTGAAAAGGTTATTACCCAGAAAGTATTCTCTGCCTAAATTTAAGCACCCCATTATATCACCCAAATCTGCAGCTTTCTTTAAATAGTATTTAGCCTGCTCTTTATTAATTTTTCCACCCCACATACCTTGATTATAGTAACAGAATAAATTGTTTGCTGCTCCCCCATAACCATATTCGACGGCATTTTTCCAAATTTCAATTCCTTTTGCTATATTTTTTTCAACTCCAATTCCATCAATATAACAATATCCGAGATGGAAGGCGCCTTGGCCAGATTTAAGTCTATATGCTTTCTCATAGCAATCAAAAGCTTTTTGGTCATCTTTCTGAGTGTTTTGACCACTAAAATATTGTTGACCTAACATGTCAAAGGCTTCTGCATCACCATGTTTCGTAGCCTTTTTTATTAGTTCAATACCTTTCTTCGGATTATGAATGTCACTAAATGTTGTGTCTTCTGTACAGTAAAGCCTTGCCATGCCAAGCATACAATCAGTTTCATTACTTTCGATTCCTTTGTTTAGCCATTCTATCAATTTGGATTTGTCATAATTCTTCGAGCCGACATCATAACAAGATGCTACTAAAAATGCACTATATCGACGTCCTTTATTGAAAGCTTTTTCAAAATAATCTTGCGCTATCTTTTCATCAATATCGATCTCATCTGTCCCATTCATATAGACATATCCCATCGTTTCCAAATAGAGCGGATTATTTTTATCTTTCACTTTCTCTAAGATGCTCATCGCTTTTTCCTTGTCCTCTTCAAAAGGTTCATTGCCAAAGAATATAAGTGAAGCATATTTAGATAGTACATAAGAATTCTCTGTTTCCTTGCTTAACTTTTCTAATATATTTTTCCCTTTTTCTGCATTTTTTTCAATGTCAGAATACCACTCAAACATGTATGCAAATGCTAAGTCACATTTAGCTTCTTCACATCCTTTTTCTGCTGCTTGAATAAGTAGCTCTGCCGCTTTATTTTCATCAAAATCAACACCATCGCCATTGGAATATGCTCCCGACAATCTCCACATGGCATAAGCGTTTCCCTGATCTGCTGCTTTTTGATACAATTCAGCAGCTTCTTCAAACTTGTTCTGCAAGCGTAGCTTATCTGCTTTTGAGCAATCATCTTGGCAGGAGCACAAAGCAATAAGTAACGTAGCGATTATTAGAATGATTTGATTTGTTCTCATAATTCTTTATTATAATTCAATAATTATCATTCAACGCAATTTTGAATATCCTCAAACGTTTGGCAGTCTTCAGCATCTGAGTCAAGAAGAAGCCAATACTCCCATGGTTTTCCTGATGCTACACTCTGAGCTTTACACCATTCTTTTGCAGCATTCGCCTTAATTGTTGCATCTTGGTTTTCGCTGCCAAATCGATCATCGTCTTTAATTTCTAAGAGAATATTTCGATCATCAAGATTTAAAAAAATGGCAAAGTCTGGCGAGTAATTCCCAGCTGGCGTTATTAAGGTGATGATTCCTGGAAGATTGCGGAACCAAGACTTAACTTCTTCTGAGATATCAATGATTCTGGCTATATGGTATTCATTCTTTGTGTCAAACGGAATAGCCTCGTAACAACAACGTGACCAGCCTCCAAAAGGTATTCCTTTATGAACTTTATTATCCCAAAGCTTTTCGCTCATGCCTTTTGAAAAAGGATGTTCATAACTCTCAGGTACATTTATTTGAATAGAAGTAAGATCAATAATCTTGTTTTCTTTCAGCTGTTCATATGTAACCTTTTGTTGTTTATTTAATTGATCCAGATTCTCCTTAATATGACCAACGACACGTGATGGATCAAGCATAATGATTTCTTCTGTAAAATGGCTGGCCATTAAGAAGTTTTCAACCAGGTTTTTAACCTTTATGAAATCAGAGCTAAATTTTAAATAGGAACACTGTTTTAATATTTCGGTTGTAACCATACCAATAAACTCGTTCCTTTTAAACTGAACGCTATGGCCAAGTTTTTTTACTGTTGTTGGGTCATTAATGAGAAAATAATGTACGTCTTGTTTCTTCAAAGGAGGAATGCTTATTGATTCTAACGGCAATCGCTCCTTATTCATCTTAAATTGAGGGATATTAAATTCTTTCTCTTCACCTATAACATTAAGAAAAATCTTTTTTTTGGGAATAAAATCAGTATCTGGCTTTCTTGGATTTACATTTTGAACCACCGTTATACCTTGGTTGTTATTTGTGCCAAAACCTTCCTGCGTGAGACGGGATACTATGTCTTGCATTGTTTCGTGGCCAAAACAAAGAACATCAAGAGTATCTACTTCATCATCATTCACTTGTTTTCCAAAAGGAAGTCGAAGACCTCGACCCATAATTTGAGTAACAAGAGTTGTAGAAGACATCGAGCGCAAAGGTGTAATCACATAGATGTTAGATACATCCCACCCCTCATTCAGCATCATAACATTGACTACAATCTTTGTCGGAGTCGTGGGGTCTTCTATACTTTTTAATTTCTGTAAATAATCATTTTCATTGAGTTGTGAATGAACTAGCAGAACTGCATTCTCATCTCCAAGATATTGTTGCAGCCATCTTGTAGTATCATTTGCATGTGTGATGTTTTCACATGCAACAAGCATTGTGGCTTTGATTTTTTTATTAATTTCGTTAATATGGCAAAAGTCATCAATGTATTTTTGTTTAGTTTCAAGCCTTTGGATTGCAAACCTCAACGTAAGCTGATCGTATTGTTCATCAGAGATCAAATCTGATTTCTTGTCTGGCATCATACGAACATACTTGGTATAGAGGTGCTCATTAAGACATCGTGTTAAGGGATAACTATATATAATATTATTCTGATGTTCAGCAACAGAAGCAGTTGTTCCAATTATAATTTTAGGCTCCAATGCATTTAATTCTGCACGCCAAACAGAGTCTTCTTCAGCATTAAGACCCAGATGATGTGATTCATCAAAGAAAATTACGAGGTCATCTAAAGACTTTAAATAATCAACAGGACTACAATTATCGAACTGGCCTTTAAATTTCATTCTAGCATTTTTTGCTGTTAAAGATTGTGGAGATATAATCCATATGCGAGGGCCAGTATCAAACAGTCTTGATTGCTCAATCAAGCTGACATTTGATTCAGAATTAAAAATAATCGGATTGTCTACGATTGAAGGATCCACAAACAAGTAATCTTTACCATCCCCACGACATGCAGAAATGAATTTGCGGATAATTTCAGTTCGTGATGATACTATCATGAAATTTCGAGCCTCTTCAGAAAGGAAGAAATATGCAATGATAGCACCAATAAGGCGTGTTTTACCGACACCGGTCGCCATATGAACTGTGAATTCTGTAGCAGCATGCTCAAAATCCCAATCATTGTAATCCTCTTTAAAAAGTGCAGAAATGTCTTCTGCTGTTAAATCCTTAAGAGGTATCTCTGTTTTACGAAATACCTCGTGTAACTTTTCTAAGGCTTCTAGCTGAGGAGTCCGAAGGCTCATGGCTGCCTTAATCTTTTCTAATGCAATATCTTTTTTGGTTTTCATATATTATTCTAGATTAATTCAAATGGAGCTCTTTTAAGAAATACATTTTTTGAGAACTTCAAATTCTCGTTATTTGATTCGTATATAAAAATCAGTTTGTTTGACGTTAACTTGCTCTTATATTTTTCAATAAACACATTGTCGAGCGATTCGTCCTCCGGAAGCACAATGACAATCCTATCATCCATGCCTTTGAATGCGTTACTCACTTCAATATGATAATAAGCTCCGCTTAATCCTGCATAAAATGCCTCGATACTTTCTGATTCTTCAAAGGATGGAATAATTTCACCCGTCTTCAAATCACATACCAAGTAAGAGTCTGAAAGACGTAATACATCGATGCAACCGTCATTGACTAAATTGTTCCCTATTGAATCATTTCCTTCAATCTCATTAGTATCTAGACCATTGAGCACGGCTTTTATCCTTTTAGAGCCAGAATGATCCCAAGTATATAAATCGTCGTCAGATGCCCCAATTATATGTACAAATTTTTTATGAATCTTCATTGCGACAGATGAGAAGACACAGTTATTTTCACCTATAGACATTACAATATCCTTCTCATCTGGAGCTAAGAGCGCAATCAGATGCGATAATAATTTCTGGGGTTTTGCTGTCATATTTAAATCTCCGTCAGTTAGCTTGGCTTTTTTTAGAGCTTTGCTATGCTGGGTTGCGTCTTGAGTATGACCATAATCATACCAAGGTAAGAAATTCATAACAGCCTGAATCTTTTTGGCATCATCTCTATTGTAATACTTCTTGATAGAAGGAAGCGCTGTACCGTTAGGCCCAAAAGAGGCTTTTGCTCTTGCAATTCCTTCTATTAAAGTCCATACCCCGAATTCCCAATATCGTCCAGTTCCAGGAGAATCGGATCTCATTGTAAATGGCTCTCCTCCTTGTGCTTTAAATACTAATGAGAACTCTTGTCCCTTAATTCCCACTAGCTGCTCCGTTGGTAGATCAGAAATCTGAAGATTCCCGCCCTTAACTATATCATTATCGTTTTTCAATAGCCACCAAATCCTATCTGGAATCTCATAATTATCGTCAATGTTTAATTGATCACGAACACTAAAATCAATTCGTTTTTCTGCGATGTTCCCATTTTTATCAGTAGCTTGAATTGTAACGAAAAAATCGCCAGTTGATTCAACTGATTCAAACCATAAAGAACCTAAAATTTTATCAAAATAATAACGCCCTTTTGGAAGATTTGAGTCAAGAATCGCCCAATGATATGGAGACGTATTTATCTTAAACTTTGAGACTTCGCTACCTGATCGTGCTCCTTTATGACCTTCAGTATAACATCCTCTGAAGTCACCATCGTCTTTCAATTTGTTTGGGGTAACAAGAAGGCCAATCTTTGTTAGTTCTTCGATAGGGGATTTGCTAAAAACTGTAATATAATCAATTACATCTGTAGGCACAGTATTATCATTTTGTGGAGCATACTGCTTTTGCCAAGCAAAAGTGCCAACATAGTTATTCTTCCCAAATATTTCTTCTAAGACAATTCTGCCATAGTGAGACATTTCTTCATCAGTATGCAGGGCGAAGAATCCCTTCCTTGACAGACATTTAATTGATTTGATAGCTGTTTGCCGTATAAGAGATAACCAAGTTGCAGTTGAGTATCCAGATTTAGAGATGCCTTGGAAAACAGTCAGTCTAGGTGCATCAAAATAAATGAATTTGATTGAGTTGGAAAGAAAAGAGTGTAAAGAGTTCAATGATGTAATCGTATCTCCTTTGATGCAATATCCAAGAATATTCTGAGATTCACCTATTCTAGAGTCAAATAAAAGTGCACGTTTTATCGTTTGATTATTATTGGGTTTAAGTTCCCAATTTCCATTAATAAAACTTATCTCACACTGTTTTCCGGGCCAATTAAACTCTATGGTTCCGGATAAAAGATCAGATATATCACTCATGTTTATTCTTCAATTAGATGTCTTCGTTCTCTTCTTTAATCTCGATTTCCAAACGTTTTAAGGTCTCTTCTGTGGCATTCCACTCTTTCCATGGTTCTGTAACAGGAATACCTTCGAATGCTTGCCTTAAAGTAACCCAGGGTTGCTTACCAATTGCTGGTTTCTTTGGGTTGTGGTGAGTCGCCTTATCACTAATTTTTTTCAAAACTCTATTGGCGAATGTGTTAGATTTCCCCTTGATACCAAGCATTATTACCCGCTTTCTTGTTTGAGGTACACCAAAATCAGCTGCATTTATTACAATTACAGCAAAACCATATTTTAAGCCTTCCTTTGGCTTAGACATTCTATCAAATAAGTCTGCAACATATGCTTGATTAGCTTTAGACATCAAGAGCCCAGGAACATTTTCGAAAAGGAACGCCTCTGGTTCGCATGCAGCAATTGCTGTAGGAGTGAATCCCATAACATCACGAGGATCAGCCGCTCCCTTCTGTTTTCCACTCATCGACCATGGCTGACAAGGCGGTCCGCCACAAAGTAGACCAACTTTTCCAAGGTATTTTTCATACTCAAAGTCTTGGGCATAACCTTCCACAACACAATTAGGCGACCAAGGCTTATTGGTTCGAAGTATTTTAGCAGCTACATCCCAAAGTTCAATTTTAGCGATTGGTGTCATATAATCAAAACCAGAGCTTAAACCACCTATGCCAGCACAAATTTCAATTAAAGTCAAATTATTGAAATGTATGTTTTCTTTGAGGAGGTTTGCAAGAACCTGTGACAAGGGAGGAGGTACAGCGTTACCAAGTACTGCTATTTTTTCACTATCTGAAATACCGTCAATATTAATCCAATCGACAGGGAATCCTTGGATTGCAGCAACTTCAGCAACACTTAAACGACGAATCTTCTTGCCGTCGACTACGTGAGCTTCCTGTGGCCGTCTGCACCATTCTTTGCGCACTGTTGTTGAAGGCCAGTCCATTATCTGTGGTCTGTGCTTTGGATCATTTGACACAGAATCAGACCAAGTACTATTTAGTAATTCAGCCATTAAAAAAAATCGTATTAAGTTGACAGACTTTCATTTGATAACCATTTTTTGGCATTAAATCAATCAAATAATATACTAATGTATATTCTCGATGGCAAAGATAAACATTTTTCTTGAAAAGATAATCATTAGTTGACGATGATAACTTTAGTCTTTGTTCCAAAGGGCTGTCATATTATCGTCGTTTTCTGCTCTTACTATTGCTTTTGCCTCTCTTGGCATAGTTCGCTTTTATAGCATTTTTCCGGCGCTCTTGTTTTTGTACCTGCTCTAGTGGAGTGGGGGCAAACGGGTTTCCCCTATATACAGGACGAGGCCTGACTGGTAGGGGCTGCGGTTTAACAAACAAAGCATGAGGGATTTGATCATCCCTAAATTGAAGCTGATACTGCGGACAGTGTTCTTGTACAAAGAGATGGGCATCCTGTTTGGTCTCCTCATTGAAGGGCAAGCCAATGAATGGTTCATCAAAAAACGGAGATTCAATGCCGACTGCGAACCCAACAATTTTATTATCCTTGTTGTGCAAAGGCACCAGTTTTCAGGGGAATGACATGGATTTACAGCTTGGGCAATTATGCCTGAAGCACAAATTCACGCTATCGGGGAACTTGATCTTCGCATACAGGAAGCTGCATTCCTCTATGGTATGAAAAACATATCGAACTAGTACGATGTTTTGTTCATTATAAAACTTGCTTGTCTCATCAGTCGGTTCATGTTTGTAGACGATTTCTATTGCAACTATGACTTTGCCGTTTTCATCCAGAAGAGCGATATCAGGTCGGGAGGTTCCTAGGTTCTTCTCGACTTCGACTGCTTTCGCCTTTTTGAGTAAATTAGCACTGAAGTCCATACCACATTCTGGGCAAGTCCAAGTAATGGGTATGTCCTGGTGTTTCTCTATAGCTGAACGAATGATGTTGCTGATTCCTTCTTTTGCAAGAATGTGGATGTCGGACTCCGATGGTCCAGAACAATGCGAACCAGGTTTGTGCTTAAAGTGATTACGACGGGCATTCGGGCCTTTGCCTTTCTTACACAAAGATAAATGCTCATGACATTTAGGGCAGGAATATTGCTGTCCCTTCTCGGCCTTCTCTGCGTTAACAAGCATTCCATTGCTATCTAAGGCCCACGGATTCAATAGTTCATTAGCCATATTAATATACTCTCTTTAATTAATACTGCAAAGGTAGTGCAAAGGTGTGCCAAAAACAGGCCACTGGAAAATGGAAAAATGTTAAAACGTGGCATTTTTCCCTAAAATGGTTGACAGGTTTTGAGAGCGGTAAACTGAATTGGTTGACACTAATTTTATCGTTCGCCTAAATCAGGTTTACAGATTTTGATTAAAAGGCGCGAGCCGAATACATCCAATTTGAAGGGATAGGACAACCCCTTGATAGCGATGCAAGAGCGGTTCGCGCCTATGTGGCGAGAACCACTATACATCCCTGCTATCAGTTTTGAAAGTGTCCTAAGTTCTCAAATTGACAGGAGTATAATGATTACTTAATTAACCCGCGATGTCTTGTCAATCGTTGCCGATGACATGGCAAAGATAATGACAATTTTTCAAATGGCATTGTGGTGCCATGAAAAATCAGTCATACAGAGGATGGTTGGTTGAGAGAACCAACCAAGAACGGTACGTGTAGCCATCAGACGAGTACAGGCTGGGGTAGCGTTTCAAGTCGCTTCCATCCTCAGTCATCTCGTATCGGACTCCGCTTTCTGCATCGACGAGGTAGGTCATGCCTTCCTTGCCGTTCCACACCATGAACCTGGTGAATGGTTTGAGTATCCCGTTTTCGTCAAGCACGAGTTTGGCGAAACTACCAACGAGTCCGATACGGATTTTATCCCCATACTTGGATAGCTCATAGGCGAAATCATTCAGAGGGAAAGCAAGGAGGCTGTCGTCATCACGCAGAGAAGGAACACAAGGAACAAACACCTTTGAGTTCAGTAGCTTGATGTAGTCTTCCCACTGGGGAAGTTCCTCAAAGGGGACTTCAAAAGGAGCGACGAACTGGCGGGCGTTTCTGATGTTGTACAGCCCAGGAATGTCCGTCTCTCCAGTGATCACGACTTTACCGATGAGCGCGTTGACAGGAAGCTCGCGGATATCCGGCATGTTGCCGAATAACTTCTGGTTGATGTAATCCTGCCGCCATTCAATCGGATTGTCTGACTCGCGTTTGGACTCTTCAACGGCATAGACATACGCCACACACGGGAAAATCTTTGGTCGCCAATTGAGTCTGGCGACAGACTTTAGCCCTTCACTAGACATGCTTGCGTAGGGCTGATTCTCAATTAAAAAATCCATGATTTTTTAGTTTTGATTGGTTTATATATGTGAGTTAAACACGCTGCCAGGGGCAGCAAAACCAATCAAACTCACAAAATAATGGGGAGCATGTACCATATCGCGGTACATCTGTGAATGAATTTCGTTTAATCAAGCGCAAATAACAGCCTGGTGTTCAATTCACTGTATCGCATTTTATGGATGGTAAAGGGATATGCTAAGATAATAGCCTATCAAAAACCGTGCCATACTAATGAAAAATATGGATTGTGTTCATGTTATTGAGTGATATTTTATATATTTGCCCCCATGGAAAAGGAAGAACAAAAAGATTTATTGACGACAGACGATTTCTCCATGGTTGAGAATAGTCCGTTGTGGCAAGAAGAATACGATTTTGTGGATATCTCATTAAGCCCTGATCAATACGAGAGTCTGAAACGTGGTTTTAAACCAGATTGGGATTTCCGTTATGAGCCTCATTTCATTAACGGCTACATCTATTTCAGCCGCTCTGGTTACTGGGTTAAAAAGTACCTGTTCGAGTATGATGAGGAGTATGACGTGTATGACCTTGTTGAATGCTATTCAACTGACAGGGAATTTGGTCGCCCACTACTCGCCGAGTCATTCTGCGATGGCTACTATGAACCCAAAATATGGACTGTAGAAGATGCGGAAAAGTATTGGTATGAATATCGTTCCACAATATTACCGCCAATCCAAGTAAAAAGAAAGCCCATAAAGTGCAAAACATGCGGCCAACGTACTGTTGTAGAGATTCTTTATGGTTTTCCAACTCACGAAGCTGGTGAAGCTGCTGAACGGGGAGAATTAGTACTTGGTGGATGCTGTATCAATGTAGATGGAAGTGATCCCGAATGGCAATGTACCCATTGCGGACAAAGATATTCGAGATTAGAGGACCCCACTGGAATTGAATCCGAATGAATCCCTGAAGGGAAACTTTTCACAGCCAATGTAGAGGGTGTCGAAAGCGTCCGTTCCATCGGTGCGGTGCTGCAGCAGATCTTCCTCGGTCTCGGCTAGTTTCTCGCCACCTTTGTCCTTGCGGAAGCCGTTACGGCCACGCACGACGCCCGCCGTCTGGATGGCGAGAATGAGGTCATCATTGTTTTGGCGGTTAAACATCGGCATGAGCCGTTGTTTACCGGCAAAGCCCTGGTTGATGAGCAGGTATTTCTCATCATGCCGCATGGGGTTTCCCAGGTTGATATCCTCGACTTGCCATCCATGCCGCTCAAACTCATGGCACACCACCCAATGGAAGTCCTGCTCGTTGACGGCATAGTTGCCGCCGAGAGCGGTACTGTCGTAATAGTACACGACTATCTTGCATTCGTGGTGCATGTAGTAGCGGCAGAAGTCGTCAATCAAGGCAGGGATTTTACGCTCGAACTTTGTGTAAAAGGACTTGATCACATTTAGCCTACGGCCGCTAGGTTGGCCAGCCACAATCCAATTGATGTTGGCGTTGTAGTCCATGCCGATACAGATTGGAGCATACGGGTTGAGATCCTTATCTGCCCTGCAATCCAGCTGACTTTCGTTGAAGTCATAGCCGAGGCTGTCGAGGTACTCGAAGTCGCTGGCATTATACTTGTGGGCCTCTCGCATTGACGAATAGAATCCGTCTTTGGCAATGCCGATGCGTTGACAAAGGATGGATGTCTGAAACGTCTTTGGCGTGAGGTCGCGCTTCATCTGCTTGATGTACGACTCGCCGAGCAGCTGCAGGTTCTCAATCGAGGAGTACTCCTTGTAGTAGACAGCCACTGAGCGCATCTTGTTGAGATTCCTGTCCAACTGCCGGAGGTAGTTGCGCAGGTAGCTCGGCATGGGTTCGCCTTTGGCATTAAGCTGGCGGATGCGCTCCTTCGTCTTCCATATCTCATAGATGGTACCTTTTATCGTCTCGATAAGGTCAGTGTCCATCTTGTCCTGATAGTGGAGGAACCAGGAACCTTTCTGCGTCTGCGGCATATCACTGAGGATCATCACAGAATGGTTGAATGAATGATGGCCAAAGTAAGACTTGATGCCACCATTGGCAGGCAGCGTCTCGTCCTTGAGCCGCTCGTAATCGATGAACTTGGCCTCGTCGATCAGGAGCCACGAAAGGGTCAACGAGTTGCTGCTGCCAGGGCGGTCTTGCGAAATGATGATGGCGCAGGAACCGTTGTAGAAGGTGATGACATGCTCATACTCGGCAGGCTCGATGATGGGCTTACCGAAGGACTTAGGCGGCCGTCGCCCAATGACGTAGTGTATGCCGTTCACGAAGCCCCAGCGTTTCCATGCCGCCAACAGGCCCGGGATGGTGTTCGTCAGACCGTGCTTGTAGGTGGGCACTACAATGCCGCCGGTGCTGCCAGCCATGCGTTGCATATTGCGCAGCACAAAGGGCGAGGCGATCGAATCCGTCTTGCCGGTTCGTCGCCCCGCCACAATGACGGTGGTATTGGCTCCAATCAGCTGGGTCAGGCGTTGAGGGGTGTTAAAGTATATTTTCTTCTCCATCGGCTTTGTCGTCAAACTGGGTGGTGGGTGGGAATAGTGTGGACTCCTCCAGATCTGCCTCCTCAAACTCGACATCCTCGATGTCGATATTCTCTGCCTGGTATTTGTGCAGCAGTTCCTGAATGCGCTCCTGTAGCCTTGGCATCGGTTTGATGCCCAGCACCGACGGGTCGTCAGTAGCTGTGAATGGCTGCACCACGATAAGGTCATAAGGGACTGCCTGCTCATCCTCCAAGTCCACACGGTTGAACTTGGCATAGGACGATGCCGCCTTCTCCATCGTCTTCGTGTCCTTGCGTTTCTTGGCCATCTGGTAGGTCTCAAGGATCATCTCGTTGTATCGATAGCGATGGAAGTCACGGCTGGCCTGTGCCAGGTGAGGCAGCAGTGCCTTGATGACACCGAGATCCCGGTAAGCCATTGACTTGTGTATGCCGAAGCGGCTCACCGCATTCTCAATGAACTGACGGTCCTTAGCGTCAGGGTTTGCGATGAACCAGTTATACTCTTCACGGATGCGCAGGATGCGTTCAACAACGTCATCAGTGTAGCGTTGCTGCAGTTCTTCCTGCGCCGTGAAAAGGTCGATGCGGCATATTTCAAGCGTCTCAAGCTGTGCCATGGTTATTCGTCATCTTCCATATCCAGCAGGTTGCGGTGGGCATTCTCTATGGCCAGCGGCGAGCCGACCTGCGCCAGCATCATCTCCTGGTGGTGGAGTTTCACTTTCGATGCCGCTTTGCCACGGAGGTAACGCTGGCTTACCTCCGTGGTGCGGTCAGCGATATCTGAGCGGAGAACTTCGGCAGGTATGCCGAGGATCACCGCCATGTCCGATATCTTCAGGTAGATTGAGGCGAACTGCTCAATCTGCTGCAATTCTTCTTGCGAATAGT